>Ga0307517_10000969_pt1 | contig 48664 bp, 24 predicted proteins | sample 23_EM_MG_FD_194515 | JGI IMG/M metagenome (GOLD analysis project Ga0307517, IMG submission 194515) | Populus trichocarpa ectomycorrhiza microbial communities from riparian zone in the Pacific Northwest, United States - 23_EM | ecosystem: Host-associated > Plants > Roots > Unclassified | place... | reverse complement strand
TTGTCCTGCACGATTGCTTTCGAGGAAATCTAATTTGTTGGTTTGTTAATTTATTTTAATTTTAGTTTCAGTTTCTTAAAATAAAAAAGAGAAGGCATGAATCCACCAATTAAGTTCCAGTTCCATTTCTGAATCTTAATCTCTTGTGCGTAGTGAGGTGTTCGTGATGTAGCCTCCGTTTCTTTGCATGCAGACTAATTGTTGCCTCTTTTTTTTTCTTTTTTTTTTGTAGAGCCTGTTTGTTTTGTGATGTGATTCCATGCCTGTTGAAATTATATTTCATAATTTTAAAATAAATTTTTAAAAAATATATTATTTTTATAAAAACAAAAAAACCTTCAAAAATCATGTTTTTAAAAGCCTATCTGCTAGTAGAGTGGTTGCGGTAGTATTTTAAAGTGTTTTTCACTCAAAAATATATCAAAATAATATTTTTTTTTATTTTTTAAAAATTATTTTTGATATCAACGTATTAAAATAATTTAAAAAATCAAAAAAATATTAATTTAAAGTAAAAATAATAAAAAATTTTAATTTTTTTAAAATATTTTTAAAACAAACAACATGGAAATTCTAAAATAAAAAGTTGTAGCTATAGGCAAGCTAGTCTAAAAGTTTGGCTTCCATTCAAACTTCACGATTTATCATGCAACTTCTAGAAGGTATGCTTTGGATTTAGCCTTTCTATTAACAACGCTGAGAGACACAACGTATCATAGACTAGGGGTGGGCTCCACAGTCTCATAATTTAGCAGTGCACGGGTCGGGTTGGACTGAAAAATATATCCGACCCGAAAACATGAAAAACCGACCCGACCTGCAAATGTCAAATATCTGCGTGGGTTGGACATAGCGGGTCAATGCTAATCCTAGTTTTTTCTTCCTTTTTTTTCAGTTTTAATAAATCCTCTTGTTCTGTGCCAAAGAAAAATAAAACCAACATGAGAAATCATATTTGCATTAATCTATTAAGTGTTGGGCGGCTGGTGAAGAAGGAGGAAGGAGAAGAACTTCTTGGGCGGCTGCCGACATGGAGGAACGCAGAAACCAGGTCTTGGTGGGAAGCCTATATTTTATATTGGAGTTGGATAGGACAAGATTTGGATTTAAAAAAAAATATTATAATAAATTAAAAGATTTGATAAAATAATAACACTTTAAAAAGAATTTAATCACGTTTCTAACACATTAATTATTTTACTAAATATTTTTATTTTAAAACACGAATAGTTTAGTGCTTCAATAGAATCATGAACTCTCGAAAGCAGCCTCCGATCACCCTTGCAAGCGAGGTTGGTTCTCTAATTACTCTCTACGATCTCGAAATAACCAAGAATCTGGTTGGAATTACCTACAACTTAATTTTTTTTTGTTTTAGTTTAATATGGGTGTCCGGACTAGCTTGCGCGCACCTCGACTAATTCCACGGGCCCTGAAGTTAACGACAATGTAAGTCTCTAATGGTCATCATATAAGCAACTACAGGGCTCGAACCTGAGATCACAGATAGAGCAAATCTCTGATTAATTATAACTTAATTTTGATTATATTAGTTTTGTGGGTTTGGATGAAATACAGGATCGATGAAGATGATGATCATTGCTTTAACTTATTTGCTAAAAAAAACAGAACTTAATTAATTTTCAATTTATCCAAAGATTTTTAAGCTCATCTAATTAATTATAAGAAATTAAATACCAGGAATAAGACATGTTAACGATTTGGGTATTTGGATAAAGATATCTAATTAATTCTGATTAATCAGTGACTTGGATGGCTAAATAAACAAACAAAATTAATAAAATATAAAAGATCTAGTAACCACACCCATAAAACAGTACTTGTTTTGAGTTTTTTTCTTTTCTTTTTTGTTTTTGCTTTTTACGTTAATTTTTTTTTATCTCATCATTCTATATTAATTAAATTATTTTAAAAATTATATTTCATAATATGCTAGTTTTAAAGATTTCTTCTTGATATTAAATTAGTTAGAAGTGAGGCCAAGTAAATTTTTTTTTTTTTTAACTTATCTTGATCTCTTGATCTAAACCACAAGTCATGTCAACCCAGGTTGCCTTAGATTATTTTTTTCGCTATCTTTTCTAATTAATTTTTTTAATTTCATTCTTGAATATTGAATTGGTTGGAAATTAGATTTTGTAATTTTTTTTATATTCCATGGGGTTATTCTAAACCCAAGACTTGAATCGCGAGTTTAGCAAGTTTACCTTATTCATTTTTTATCCTTTTCTAATTGGCTTTTATTTTTTTTCTAAGGGGTTATCATAATTTCATAACCCGGATTGCAAGTTTGACGGATTGACTTAGTTCATTATTTTAATTTTTTTTTACTGATTTTTTTTTCAATTTCACCCTCAAATTAGTCAATCTTTTTTATTTTTTTTCAATTTTATCCTTCAATATTAGGTTGTTTGGGAATCGGGCTTTGCAATTTTTTTAATTTTTTTTTATGGAATTATCTCGGTCTCATAAATTTAGTTTTTTTTTTTTTCTTGATTTCAACTTTTAACATTGGGTCTATTGAAAATTGATATTCATAACTTTTTTTATTTTCCTTTTATGAAGTTATTATGGTTTTATGACTTAGGTCAAGAATTTAACAGGTTTGTGTGGCCTGACTAGGGTTATTTTCGTTTGATCCTTTTTTTAATTGGTATTTTTCGATTCTACCCGTTAATATTTGGTTAATTGAAAATCAAGCTTCATAATTGTTTTTAATTTTTTTTATGGGGTTATCTCGATCTCATGACCCGGGTTGCAGATTTGACAGATTAACTCCGGTTGATTCGGATAGTTTTTTCTTTCTTTTTTATTTTTTTCAATTTTGTCTTTCAACATTCGGTTGATTAGAAATTGAGTTTCAATTTTTTTTATTTGCTTTCTATGAAGTTATTACGGTCTTATTACACAAATCGCAGATTTGATTGGTGAGCCCAGGTCGATTCAATACATCATTTGAAATCTATAACATTCAATATATTATCGTATCAATATTTAAAAAAAAATATTATCAAATATATATTAATTATATTTTTTTATTGTAAACATATAACAATATTTGAATATTTTTTATATTATAGAAATAAATAAATAATCCAGCCCACCTTACCCAAGCTAATTTATCTAGTCTTCTGTTCCTTCAATTCGTTCTAAAGGCCACACGCAACTGTACAGGATTGAATTTGTTTTATTATTTTTCCTCATGTAAATCCGTTACTACCTTGCGTGACATGTTCTGTGCCCCACAACCATCATCGCCCCCATGATGTAGTTGAATAATGAGTGTGTGCTTTAAATTTTTAAGCATTTAATAAGCAGATGAATCAAATCGCGTTGAAAAGCAAGTGCATTTTTAATTCAACAAATATGCAACTAGCATTAATTAATGAATTTTCTTGATAACAATAATTAATCACAAGAATGTTTTAAGCTAATATATATTGATACATGGCAATCCCTTGATTCACCACGAACCAGAAGAAAATCCAAACGCAAATAGTAATCGAAAGATGTCTCCTTCTTCTTCTTCCTCTTCTGAATCAAAACTCCCGATGAAGCCAATCCCTGGTGATTATGGCACCCCTTTCTTCGGTGCAATTAGAGATCGTCTAGACTATTTCTATAACCAAGGTAAAGATGAGTTCTTTAAAACACGCATCCAAAAGCACAACTCCACGGTCATCAAAACCAACATGCCTCCCGGCCCTTTCATTGCCAAGAACCCCAAAGTTATTGCTGTCCTTGACGCAATTTCATTTCCGATCCTCTTTGACACTTCTAAAGTTGAAAAGTACAACGTTCTTGATGGCACTTTCTTGCCTTCCTTGTCCTACTCTGGAGGATACCGTGTTTGTGCCTATCTTGACCCTTCTGAGACCAAACATACCGCTCTCAAATCCTACTTTATGTCTGTGCTTGCGTCCAAGCACAGTGAGTTTATTCCTCTCTTTAGAACCTGCTTGTCACAACTGTTCATCAGCATTGAGGATGGCATAGCGTCTCAAAAGAAAGCAAATTTCAACAACGTTTGTCAGGTCATGTCTTTCAACTACATTTTTCGTCTCTTTTGCGGTAAAGACCCGTCTGAGACCGCGATTGGGTCGAAGGGACCAGCCATTGCTGATAAATGGCTGGCTCTACAACTCGGACCACTTTTTACCCTAGGGTTACCTAAGTTCTTGAAATATGTTGATGATCTATTGCTGCATACATTTAAATTACCATTTTTCTTAGTAAAATCTGATTACTATAAGCTTTACGATGTGTTTTATGCGTCTTCGGGTCCGATTTTGGACAAAGCTGAGAGTTTCGGGGTTACAAGAGAGGAAGCTTGCCATAATCTTGTGTTTCTCGCTTGCTTTAGTACTTATGGAGGCTTAAAAGTCTGGTTTCCTGCTTTGATCAAATGGGTTGGCCTGTCGGGAGAAAACCTGCACCGTCAGCTCGCAGATGAAATCAGGACCGTTGTTAAAGAAGAAGGTGGGGTCACTATCCAAGCAATGGATAAGATGGTTTTGACAAAATCTGTTGTTTATGAAGCTTTCAGGATTGAACCTCCGGTTCCATTCCAGTACGCTAAGGCCAAGGAAGATATTGTGGTCGAAAGTCATCACGCGGCCTATAAGATCAAGAAAGGTGAAATGATCTTTGGATATCAGCCGTTCGCCACGAAGGATCCTGAGGTTTTTGATGATGCTGAGGAGTTTGTGGGGCATAGGTTTGTGGGGGAGGGAGAGAAGTTATTGAAGTATGTTTATTGGTCAAATGGGCGTGAGACTGTGGATCCAACGGTGGAGGATAAGCAATGTCCAGGGAAGGATATGGTAGTGCTTCTGTCTAGGCTACTGTTGGTGGAGTTCTTCCTACGTTACGACACGTTTACCGTGGAGACGGCAGTTTTGCCGATTGGATCATCCGTGACTTTAACCTCGCTGGGTAAAGCCACCAGCATTTGACGATGGTCACCCAGCTGCCTCTTGTCAAGTTCTATTTTGCGGGCTGCTTCGATAGCTGCCCTTCCTTTTTGGTGGCTAATACCCACTACATTGGCTTTGGGCGAATCATCAAAGTATTTCAAATAAACTATTCCTCCACTCGTTTGAAAGCCTCATCGTTATATATAATAATCATTTTTATATATGTCACAGTTTCATACAAGTCGGAGTGTATCATTTTCTAATAGCTCTTCCTTTTGTGCACAAATCTGACGTTGGTTTGTAGTGTATTGTCGTCGTTCAAAGTTTGTATACCCTTTCTTCATGCTATTTGAATTTCCATTTTCTCGTGTGCATTCTTGAATCTTTTAGCTGTTCTTGCGTGGCAGTGGCATATCTCTTAACAGGCAAATAAGTATTGGCTTTCCATACAGATTCTGGACCAGGAAACCTCTGAATTGCATGTTCGAATAAATCCTTCATGAAGTCTGAAAGAATTCTGCGACTAATGGAAGTCTCGCTTTCGCCACCATTAATATGTAAAAAACCTTATCAAAATGATGAACCAATCATTTCTTCTTTATGAAGGAGAAGAACGTGGCTAGCTGGCAGTCTGATACCTAACAAAGCTGTGGGTTTACCTAGTTTTTTCCAACAAAAGAAATTAATTAGCGGAACTCATAGGCCAAAGCGCAAACCATGGAAGAATTATCGCCCATCAAACAGTTATCTTGGTGATTTGAAAAGGCATTTTTTTAAAATCAACAATGGAATCTGAGGCGGCTTTGACTTCAAATGCGGATGCTCGTGTTTATAAAGCTACAGTATATTTCTTCCAGAGATTTGCACACCAAAAACAGTAGCAAGTGACATTATTAAAATGGAACTATAGCTAGGATTAACTACCAGAAAATCGATAAATACAAATAGAAATATCGAGAGAATATTTTCATTGATAAATTACCGATGGATTTTACAAACATAAATATTCCCTCAGTATTTACAGGGAATTACAATGAGAAAAAAATAATTAAAACTTTTTTTAATTTAATTTTATGCTTTCACGTCTCATGCATTCAAATGGAACCATTTATTTTAATTTTATGTGCTAATTTTTTAATTTATCATGAGAAATCAAGCTTTTTTTTTTCTCTTATGCACTATCATAGGCTAAACACACAGGGACGACAATAATTAATAAAAGAATAGATTTTTGACTTGTGCTTTTTATATAAAAAATTCAAAGTGTAAATCGAAAAGTTTATCCAAGCATTTAATCAAACCAATCGATAATTATCAATATAAATAAACAAAAAAAATCATTAACAATAACTAAAATAAAAACTAGACAAATTAAGATGTAGATGTAAATCAAGATATTTAATCTCGTAAAATGAGATATTTACCCGTTTATATCTACCAAATTTATTTATTCAAACCAATAAAATATAACAGAAATAGAAATATATATGAAACTAAGTGAATAAAATAAAAGGAAAAAAAATATTATGCAAGGCCGGACATATCAGAAATATTTTTTCAAAAGAAATATTTTTTTATAAAATAAAGCTTATCTGTATAAAAAAATTCTTCAAAAATTAAACACGAAACGAATAAAAAAAACCCCTATATAAAAAAGCTCTAGAAAACATGTGACCTAGGTCATGAGACCGGGATAAACCGATAGATAAGAAATTGAAGATAACAATAAAACCAATCTTTTTTTAAATAATATAGAATGATAAAACCATAAAAAAAAACAGAAAAAAAAAAACAATCTCTATTTGTATCAATTCTTAAAACTTGTGACTCGTGCCATTAGATCGGTGGCACGAGAAATGAAAAAATCATGAAACTCAATTCTCAATAAACCAAACGCCAAATGATGAAACCAAGAAAACATTTATATCAGAAAAAACTACAATTAAAAGAATGAGTGTAAAAATAAAAATAAAAAATAAATTAGAGCGCACAAAAAACCTAACATTTAAGGGTTAAATTGAAAAGAAAAAATCTTTAACAAAAGAAAAAAATATATATCAAAAGAATGAGGGTTAAGTTGAAAAAAATAAAATAACATAAACTTTGATTAAAGGATGAAATTGAAAACAATAAAGCTTTAATAAAAAAAACAAAAAAAAATCAGAAATCAAAAGAATAAGGACCGACTTGAAAACAATAATATATGACAAATTGTAATTTAAGGACTAAGATGAAAACATCAAAAACTTTTCCAAAAAAATCAAGAACTAAAATAAGCAATAAAAAACATAAAAACTAAAATTAAAAAAGAAGAAAAGAAAACAAACATGCATTTTTGCTGGAAGAGTGAAAGGAAGAAAGAAAGAAAAAAATGTCTAACAGCTACAAACCACCGGAAACCTCTGAATTGCATGTTCGAGTAAATCCTTCATGAAGTCTGATAGAATTCTGCGACTAATGGAAGTCTCGCTTTCGCCACCATTAATATCTAAAAAATCTTATAAAAATGATTTCTTCTTTATGAAGTAGAAGAACGTGGCTGGCAGTCTGATACCTAACAAAGCTTTGGGTTGGTCTAGTTTTTTTCAACAGAAGAAGTTAATTAGCGGAGCTCATAGGCCAAAGCGCAGACCATGGAAGAATTATCTCCCATCAAACGTTATCTTGTTGATTTAAAAGGCATTTTTTTAAATCAACAAGGGAAGACTCTGAGGCGGCTTTGACTTCAAATGCTGAGCTAGCTCGTGTTGATAAAGCTACAGAATATTTCTTCCAGAGATTTCAGATTTGCACACCACAGACAGTAGCCACTGACATTATTAAAATGGAACTGTAGCTGGGATTGTAGGGTGTAGGAACATTGCTTTCACGTCTTCTGCATCCAAAAAGTTATAAAAAAAAAAAAAAAAGGGTTAAAATATTTCATGTAAAGTCGCAAAGATCAATTAGAGCCGGGAAATCCGATAAAATGGGAAATTATCACGTAAAATTAAAATACATAGTGAACTGACACAAGAGAAAAAAAAAACATACATCTTGCAAAGTTAATTATTTATACTCAACTTTAATCATGGGAGAAATGGCTTCAAAAGAAAATAAAGTCTCCCATGCAAAATTAATAAATATCGTGGATTCAAAAGTATATTATTTTATTAAAAAAATTTACTTTCATGTCATTTCACTATTTATTTTATTTTTATGTGTTAATCCCAATTTATCCTCATAAATAAAGTGTTTCTTATGTCGTACACACAATCGCAGGCCAAACACACAGTGACAATAAAATGAAAAATTAGCACATAAAATAAATATAAATGGTAAAATGATTAAAAAACAAACAAATTTTGGCTAAATAGTGCACTTTTGGATATCATAGTTCCGAATTGTGACATTTATTAATTATCTATGAGAAACATAGAATTATATCATGAGATGATGGATAATTACTTAATTTTTAGCCCCATTTATTCCAAGATTCTAGCTTTCCAACAAAAGTTTTTTTTTCTATGTGCTATCAAGGTATAAAGAGAAGCACATAATATGAAATGAAAACATACATTGTGCAAAGTCAATTATTTATACTCCTCTTTAATCATTAGAGAAATGACATCAGAAAAAAATAAAATCTCTCATAGAAAGTTAATAAATATCACGGTTTCAATCACGATATCCAAAAGCATGCTATTTCACTAAAACTTTTTATTTCCATGTTATTTCGCAATGTATTTTAATTTTATGTGCTTATTTCCCAATTTATCTTGGGAAATAAAGTCTTTTTTCTCTTGTACACCATCACAGGCTAAACAAACAGTGACGATGACAATTGAAAAAACAATATATATTTGACTCGTGCTTTATTGTGAGTTGTAATTTTTTTTTAAAAAAAATAGATAAATAGACTATTTTGATATTTTTTTTTTTACATAAAAAATTTAAAGTGTAAATCAAAAAATTTATCCAAGCATCTAATCAAACCAATAGATAATTATCAATGTAAATAAACAAAAACTTATTGTTAACAATAACTAAAAGAGAAACTAGACAAATTAAGAGGTACATGTAGTTCAAAATATTTAATCTCGTAAAATGAGATATTTACTTGTTTGTATCTACCAAATTTATTTCTTACAACCAATAAAAGATAACAGAAATAGAAATATATATGAAACTGAGTGAATAAAATAAAAGAAAAAAAAATATTATGCAAGGCCAGACATATCAGAAATATTATCTCAAAAGAAATATTTTTTTATAAAAAAAGCTTATCTGTATAAAACAATCTTCAAAAATTAAACACTAAACAAATAAAAAAAACCTTTATTTAAAAAAGCTCTAGAAAACATGTGGTCTAGGCCATGAGACCGGGATAAACCGATAGAAAAAAATTAAAGATAACAACAAAACCAATCTTTTTTAAAATAATGCAAAATGATAAAACCATAAAAGAAAATGAGAAAAAAAAATCTCTATCCGTATCAATTCTTAAAACTCATGACTCATGTCATTAGATCGGTGGCACGAAAAATGAAAAAAACATGAAGCCAAATCCTAAACAAACCAAACGCTGAATGATGAAACCGGGAAAAACATTATAGCATAAAAAAATTGCACTTAAACGAATGAGTGTGAAAATCAAAATAAAAAATAAATTAAAGGGAACAAAAAAATTAACATTGGAGGGTTAAATTGAAAAGAAAAAATCTTTAACAAAAGCAAAAAAATATATATCAAAAGAATGAGGGCTGAGTTGAAAAAAAAATAAAACAATATAAACTTTGATTAAAGGATGAAATTGAAAACAATAAAACTTTAATAAAAAAAGACAAGATAAAAAATCAAAGAATAAAAACCGAATTAAAAACAATAATATATGACAAGTTGTAATTTAAGGACTAAGATGAAAACATCAAAAGCTTCCCCAAAAAGGCAAGGACTAAAATTAGAAATAAAAAACATAAGGACTAAAATTAAAAATAAAAAGAAAAGGGAATAAATGTGCACTTTTGCTGGAAGAGAGAGAAAAGAAGGAATAAAAAAAAAAGAAATGACCATCGGCGACAAACCACCCATCAACCACCATCACGCACTGCATGAGGAGGAAAAGGGTGAGATGTCACTTCCAATGACACAGCAAATAACAGATTTGGCCACTAGGATGCTCCGCACGCGTCATACAAAGGGCGCGGACGCCTCAAGCGCGCCAACGCTTGAGAGGCACACACCTGTTGCTTTTTCATTTAAGAATTACTTATTTAAAAGTCTAAAACACCCTTCATGATTGTGGTATTAACAAAAAAAATCCATGTGAAAAGACAAAATCACCCCTGAACTCTTCCTTTATTTTTTTTTCCGATTCTAAGGGCAAAAAGGTCCTTTCATGATTTTTCAAAAAACATAAAGGCATAAATACCCTTAGCTAGCAATTCAATTTTTTTTATTGCGTGGGTAAATAAGTAATTGTACTGCTAAAAAAAAGTTGCAAAGACAAAAAAAAACCCGAACAATCTTTTAATGATCAATTGGTCTTTGAAAAAGACAAAATCACCCTTAAACTCTTCCTTTATTTTTTTTTCCAATTCCAAGGGCAGAAAGGTCCTTTCATGATTTTTCAAAAAACATAAAGGCATAAATACCCTTAGCTAGCAATTCAATTTTTTTAGTGCGTGGGTGAATAAGTAATTGTATTGTTAAAAAAAAGTTGCAAAGAAAAAAAAATAACCCGAACAATCTTTTAATGATCAATTGGTCTTTGGAAAAGACAAAATCACCCTCAAAACCAAGGATCCTCGTTCTTTCTTCAAATTACAAAACCGTAAGTTAACTGTCACAATGAACAATTCTATGTGTTTATGTGCATAATATTCCTTATAATGCTTAGGTTGCTTGTTTTATCGTTTATGTTAATATGATTTTTTAGAATATAACTTTTTGTTTCATTAGAAAAAATATAACAAGCTTGTCCAATTATCTGCACATAAATTATTATTTATAAATAACTATATAGGCTTGTTCATGGTTCGATTCGGTTTGGTTTGAACCACAAAAACCAACCGAACCTATTAACTCAAATTTTTAAAAATTCAAATCGAACCAAACCGAATTCCGGTTCAAACCAAACTGGTTCGATTCGGTTAAATTCGATTTTTTGGCTTTAAAACCGGGAAACCTAATCATCAAATTAATGGGTTTTTTGAATTTTTTAAATGGGCTTACATTAAATTGGGCTTTTAAATTTTCTTGTTGGGCTAAATTCATAGGCTTTTTAATCAAAACTCTTTAAAATTTCCTAATTTGGTTTAGTTTGTTAATTGATATTTTTTTGAAATGCTTATAGTAACAATAAATTTGAAATGCTTCACGTCTTGCTATCTTTAATATGCAAAGAAATAGGCTATGAAAATTCAAATCAATGCAATATGCAAGATGCATGATCAAATTTGGGTACCTCAAATTAAAAGAGGTGTTCACGCTAAAAACATTTACATTAGCAAACAGATACATTAGCAACCAGTAATAAATTATCATGAACATCCAGCGTAATTTGAAGAAAAAAATCCAGCATCAACACTACAGCTGCATCCAAAACTTCCAACAACAGCAAAAGCCAAAAGATCCAGTAAGAATAATGTTATAAAGAAACACTAACAAATTAGCAACATATTAGAGTTTGACTATTAAAAAAATTAACAATGCAAAATTTTAAAAGGAATTAACAAGGTAAAGTAAATTAATTACCTAAAACAATTATATTCCAGGATTGCACCAACATCATCAATACAACTTACAAACAATCAGTTGAGATTTTTAAACTTTCACCAAATTCTACAAAAATATAAATTAAAATGTTAGATTAAACATATGTAAATAAATGATATTATAAAATAACTACATTTAAATTTGTAAAAGAAATTACGTGACTCAATCATCTCAAAATTTTCAATATAATCCATGAAGGTTTTGATGTTGATTATCCATCTGAAATTACAAAAACAACAATATGAATCTTAAAGTTAAAGCTAAGTAGCTAACACGTTTAATTGTAAAGAGGATTTAAGGACCAACAATTATTTCCAATTGCAGAAGCAAGAAAAAAGCTCATTATTCTGCCAGTTAATGCAAAAGTAAGAAAAAAACCTTCTAGTGAATCAAGCAGAAGTTGAGCATCATGTTAGATTCATATAATTACACTGTAATGGAGCAATGATTTATAGCAAATCATAATGGATCAATGGTTCATATAATTACATTGTAATGGACCAATTGATAAGTTTTACTCGATTTATTCAACATCAAATATTTCCATGGAAAAGGTTTTGCAAAAACACACAATAATTTTAACGAAACAGAGCAATCAATATCTAAAAATTTAACAAATCATGAAGCTAACAAAATCAACAGTAAACTTGAACTTATTATAAATCTAACAAAACACCTGACAACCATGTTTTCACATTGCAGCCAACTTTGTAACCTATCCATTGTCCCACTACATTAGTCATCTGCCATACTGTCAGAATTGATAGTTGAACAATCTTCTACCAACTCAATGATTTTATTAAAACAGTCTATCCATAAATCAGCAACAAAATCTTGCCCATAAAACAGTCTATCAATTCAAGGCAAATAAAAAGCACTGGCAATCAAGATAAAACAGATTGATAGGATGTTCTTCGGAGTATATGTAGCCATGCCAAAACAACTTCTATAAGGAAAAGAAAACAAATTTAACCCTAGAACTGTAAGTTGAAGAGAATAATGTTTGCCCAGATTTAAAATAGAAATGCAGATCTTGATCACCATATAAGACAAACTAGAAGGAATGCAATCATAGATGGGTCCACACGCATCTATCTCAGGAGAAAAATAATAGCCAACTATCACAACTCACATTAAGTAAAACATGGAGAGAGAAGGAAAAAAGAGACAAGATCTAACGGCAATCTAGGGAGAATGCACATCTAAAATGATCAAATCAACAGTAAACAAAAATCAACAAGAGGCATGACTGAAACAAGAGAAAGGAGAGAGGGCACGGGAGAAGGGGCGAACCTAAAGAAAGATGCAAAAAAACCCTAGCTGCAAGAGGATAGAAAAGGAGAAGCAGAGGTCAGAGCAAGAAAGTAGTGAAAGGAAGGCCAAAGAAGCATGAAAGTTTGAAACAGATGTTACTTTACCTTGCCATCTTTTCTTTAATGGAGGAGCCCTTTCCTTCTGTTGCAAGTATGGGTTTTTGTTCGGGTAGAGAAGAGACAAATGTAGGGGGCAAAGACGCAGAGTGGATGAAAATTGAAAGGGAAAGGAAGAAGGCGAAAACTAGTCTCTGCTGGGCGGCGGCTTTTCGGTGTAATGTTATTACTAGGGTTAGGTTAACTGTAAAGTGTAGACTGTAGTATTTATAGATCTTTTATTTATGGTTGCTCGGTTTGGTTCACCGGTTTTGTTGTCAAACCAAAACCGAACCGAATCGGCAAGATTTTATGGTTTTAAAAATCAGTTTAATCGGTTTTCCATCTCGGTTCGATTTTCTCGGTTAATTTTTCATCGGTTAATCGATTTTTTTGAACACCCCTATAACTATATTACCCTGTACAAGCAAATAAAGGACATATTTGCGTGGGGTTACTTTCTCTATCATTTCCTCACTCCTCCAAAAATCTGAATATTTTATTTTTGTTATTTGATAAAAACATTATCGAAGCTCACACACCTTTTGCTCTCTATCGTGCTTTTCCAAAAAGGTATGGGCTTTTTCTCTCACTTTCTCGCAGACTTCTCTCGAGAACCAAATAGAATCACCACCATTAGCACTTTTTTGTCTCACTTACTCACTATCTTCCTTTCTTTCTACACGACCGTATCACATTTCTAAGAACATAAATCAAACGCTAATAATTGTTTGTTTCTCCTCCTACAAAGAGATTAAAGAGAAGGACCGAAAATATGGAGGTTAAAGATGGCAGAAGGAAAAAATCCTTATAATGTATCAATTCGTTGAACCAAATCTTCTTCATCCTTAGAAAAAAAAAGTATCATCGCGAGGATTTGGGCAAGTAAGAATTCTAATTCAAAAGCTTTCCATCTCAGAAAATTAATTATGATATTAAATTAATTGTAGACATATTCTTATTCTTAACTTAATACTATACATAATTGGTTTACTTCAAATATATAGTTGCAATATGTCATGTTCAAAGTTTGGGATTTTATATTTTTCTTAAAAAAACATAAAATAAAGATGAGTCATTTATTCAAAGTATCATTAAATATGAAGATGACATTGTTTACTCCAAAGATACGTGAAGAAGACATAATGCCCAGTTTCCCACCCATGTTGTCACATCATATCCAGGTGAAATATTGCACTTGCATTGAAGCATCTTTATGGTTTTGAGGGCTAATTCATGTTATTTGCATTTATCGTGGAGCATTTATTTGTATAGTTTACCTTTCGGTGGAGCATTTATTTGCCCAATTTCCCACCTTTTTTTTTTTGCAATAGAGACAAAAATATAGTTTACCTCTTGGTTGGGATTCTTTTGCTGGCTAGGTGGATTTATTATTTGGATTTGTGTAGGTGTAAAGGCCCGAACTTGGGCCTATGCAATTATGTCTTTTTAGCTTAAACTCTAACATTGTTGCTGCGAAAAATGCTAAGAATAAATTCAATAGATCAAGTAATACATAATGAAAAGGAGAGAATCGTTTTTAAATTGTATGACAAAACGCCTAAGAATTGGAACACCAAATTTGAGTTGATTAATGTTCATTTCATAATATGGTGGAAAGGTGACCTTAATACCAAAAATGTGCTCATCCCAACACATTTATAAACAAGTCAACCAATCTGTAAATATTGATAGTACATCTTAATAATATCTCAAAGAATATTTTCTAGTTATTATAAATTTTCTAAAATTTAGGAGATTTTCTGTAAATCCCTGTAAATCATAAGGGTTTTTATTGTATGTATATGTTCACTCATAATATCAATAAAAATTATTAGAGATATTCATTACAAAACCTTTGTTTTTGACATGGTATCAAGGTCGTCTCTGATTTCCTTTCTATTTAAATGGAAATGATATCCAATCTATCAAAATAGTTATGTATTTTCAGAATAAAAAATTGATGGCTCTTCAACCTAACAAATTCAACTCATGTTCAAGGAACCAATTTCATTTTAATATCACAAATTCTCACATGCTAGTTTCTTTTCATATTGTATACAAACAAGAGGACCATGACCATGACTAAAGCACTCCAAGGACTGTAGAGATAAGTTCTGGTCATCTATATTTGGTGTAAAAAATCCAACTGCTTGATAAAACCTTAATCCAATATTTCTATTTTCTACTCTTGTTCAGTATTTTCTTTTTGGGGTTAGGTGATGAAGTCATGGAAAAACTTCACTGAAAAATATTGACTTTCCCTGTCTGATGAGATCTGAACCCGATTGTACTTGTAAAACAAATCCCTCGTGAAACAAGAGACACTCCGATATTTAAGTCAGTATTTGAGTTTTTTTTTCCCAAGAAACAAGTGAGTACAAATTGAAGAAGATGAAAATGATGTTTTTATGTAGAGAAGAGATATGTGTGTTCTTTGTCTTGTTGAATGTTCTTTGTGTAGTGAAGAGATGGTAAGTATAGTGTTCTTGGATGAATAATCCTCTAGAACACTAGATCTCTCTCTCTTTTTCTATCTCAAAATGAGAGAATATATATCTTGAAAAATATTTAGAAAATTTCTGAGAAAAAGTATTAGTCATGAATAGTATGATGTAAATAATACTATTCATGAATAGTAAAACAATTTGAGACAAGGTAGCTCGGTCAGGCCAAACCAAGGGAAGATAAAAAGAGGGATGAGAGAGAGAGGAGGGGGTGAAGCTTGGTCTAACCGAGTATAGGGGCCTAGGACTTAGTCTGAACGAGCTTTGCATAGTAAACACTATTCATATATAGTAAATATTATTCATGAATAGTAAACAACATTATACTGAGCTAAAGGATGAGAGAGAAATGTAGAAAAGAGAGAGGAGGGGATGGAGCTTTGTTTGATCGAGTATGGGGACTCAGGACTCATTCTGAACAAGCTTTGCATAGTAAACAAGACTATATTGAGCTAAAGGATGAGAAAGAAATGTAGGATAACACGAGAGAGAGAGGGGGGGATGGGGTAGAGCTCAGTTTGACCAAGTTTAGGGACTCAAGACTCGTTCTGAACGAGTTTTGCATAATGAGTGTCGCACCCAACATCATGACAACCTTTAAAAATTTCGATGCGAAAAAAATAGATTTCTAGCATCTTGTTCTTGGATGGGAAAGGTCTTGTTTAAGGAGTTATCACCTAGTATTATAGTTACTAGAAACCCTGATCAATAGAGATTTTATGGTATGAGACAAGTTGTGCAAAAAAAAAATATTATCACCCTTTAAGCGTCCTACCTGAGGTAGGCTGTATTGTTGTTTCTGTTTTAAATTGCTAAGATTTGTTGGTTTATGTTATCATGGTCTGCTTATAATATTCATAACTCTAGCGTCAATGAATGTTCAATTACAAATACTTTCAACTCTGGTATTAGTAAGTATTATATATATATATAGTTGGACCCAGCCAGCCCAACTTAATCACTGGCCAAGCTCTGCAAACGTGCGTGAAATGTTCAGGCAGTCTTGCTACAAGAACGATGTAATTATAATTCACCTCAACAGTACCAAGTGAATTATATTGCAAAGGAAGAGAGGAGCAGAGACTTACCTCGTTGCTGTTGGAGACGAAGACGAAGTGAGAGTGACCGTTTCTGGCTGATCTGATGACACTTCTATGATGAATGCAAAAGCCTTCTCCTCTGTTTGCTCGTCTTGGTCTCTTCGTCCTTCTGAACAATGCTGAGAGCTTCACTTGAGATGCTCTGTCTCCATTGTAGTCGCTGATGAAGACTGAAATGATCGTGCCTGATCAATGCTTCTTCTTCCTTTTCTCGTTTTTTTCGTTCTTTTTCTCTGCTTTTCTTTTTTCTGTTGGTTTCTTTTTTTGCTTTTATCTTATTTTCCCTGTCTCTCTCTTTCTTTCTGGTGCTCTCCGTTTCTGTCTATCTTCTGTGTTTTTCTCCTTCTCTCTGTGGTTTCTCCTTCTCTTCTAGTCTTCCCCCTGTGTTGTTCCTGTTATTTCGTCCGTTTCCCCCCTGTTCTCCCCTGTTCTTTCCTTTTCGTCTTCGCTCTGACCTGTGCGTCCTGTGTTGTTCCTGGTCCTCCTGTTCTTGTTTTTGTTCGTCCTATGGTATTCTCTCCTCTTCCCTGTCTTTTTCCCCTTTTCTGTGCGCTCTGATTGTGGTCTGTATAGGGGAAGAGAATGCCCTTGCATGTGGTGATCGTGGAGATGAGCACGGTTCAGTCGTGCTTGGTACATTACTGGATTGTTGGTGGCACATCGTGGGGGAGAAATACTGGGTAAAGACGTGACCATGATTTGCTACAGTTTCTTGCGGTATCCCTGTTGAATCGGTTTTCTCCAGGATGAAAGACGGGAATGATGAACAGTGATTCACAACGGCGCCGTTTTCAACAGAAATGGCGATTTTCAATTTGGTCCCTGAACATCTAACATTTAACAATTGGGTTCCTAATCAAGGAAAATCTCCTTTCTTTTAATTTTACCCCTGGATCAAATTGCAATTGAACCCCTAGATATTGGCACCATTTACACAATAGTCCTTAGTTTCAATTTAATCAATTTAGTTCTTAATTGACTCTTCAACTTTTAATTCTTTTAAAATTACCCTTGGAAAAATCAATTAACCTCCTATAGTATCACTGTCTTTTCACTTTGGTTCTTGGACTTTAATTTCTTGTAATTTTGACCCAAATCAACCCCAAGCTTTGGTATTTCTTCAATTAAGCCCTTGATTGCATTAATTAATTAAATCAAAGTTTAATTAAGTCCCCAAACTTATCAATTCTTCTAATTTTTTACCAAATTGACTCCTAAATTTATAATTTTATCCTTATTAGTCCTCAAACTTTTAATTTATCTTGTCTTAAGCCAATTCTCAAATTATTGTTTTTTCATTCATTTTTTTGTTATTTATTTTTATTTGTTTATTTTTATTATTTTATTTTTTTAAAATTCAAAAATTGAACTATAACAGTAAGTATTATCCATGAATAGCAAATATTACCCATGAATGGTAAATAAGACTATATTGAGCAAAAAGATGAAAAAGAAATGGAAGGAGATGGAGCTCAGTCGAGCCACAACCCAATTAAATGTGTTGGACTCGGTTGGGCCGCGACCCAACCAAGTCTTGTAGGACTTGTTTGGGCCTTGACCGAACCAACTTCTTATTTTTTTTATTTTTTTTGTTATATTATCACCGGGTTTCTTCTTTCTTGATAAATTTAGGACTATATAATGTATTTATTCCAATAACTTGGTACAATGACTACGGTTTCTTGTTTATAATGATATAATGTAAGAGGTTTAACTAATATAGTTGAAAGTAAATACCACATTTTAACTCAAACTCAATGAATAACGAATAGAACCTATAATAGGTTTTTATTAATACACCAATATACATAACATTTATTATTTCAATATTTAATATTTAGTGTGTGTGTCAAATATGTATATATCTTTTTATTTTTTATTAATTAATAAATAGTTCTCAAGTAATGAATATCCAAATGTTTCATAATATAGCAGTATCTAAATTTTTTTTTATGTGATATTTAATAGATATAGTAGAAACAAACTATAAAAGAGAGAAAGAGAACTGCTTCATAAAGGTTTGGGTGATATATGGGTCATGAGCTCAATAAATTTTTTATTATAACACCATTTTGTTATATTTTATAGAAAGTTATTAGCCTTCGTCTCTATGCTTTGCTGCATGTTAAATAATTTTATTTTTTTTGCAAAAAATGATGTTCAAATGCCGGAACAAAGTAAAGAAAGGACATAAAAAATTGGTCATGACAAATCTGTAACCATGGTAATTAAATTCGAGCCAACCTGAGATATCATGTCAAATCCACGGCCCAGATCATGAAATTAAAATAATTCGATAAAAAAAATAAAGAGAATTATAAAGTTTTTTTTAAAAAAACAAATCACGTTAACTTTTCAAGCTTGTGACCTTGATCATTAGACTCGAAGCACCTAATTTGAATAAATCATGAAGTCCAATTGTTAATCATTCAAATATTGAAGGGTAAAATTAAAAAAAAGAATTTCAATTATACAAAAGGATTAAAAAATAGCAATTAAAAAAAATAAGAATCAAAATTAAAATACAAAATAATTTTTATATTTGATTAAATGGTGAAATTTAAAAGAGAAAACATTTTAGTAAAAGGGAACAAAAATAAAAGAATGAGGGTCAGAATTGACATAAAAATAAAATCAATATTTTGATTGGAGAGTAAAATTGAAAGGAATAATAATTTTACAAAAAACCAAGAAAAAAATAGAAATTAAAGCAACAAGGACCAAATCAAAAAATATAATATCATTAATTTGAATTGAATGATGAAGTTGAAAACCAAAAAAACTTTTACAAAAAAACCAAGGCCAAAAATTAGAAATCTAAAGAATGAGGACCAAATCAGAGAATATAATATTTGGTAAATTGGGATTGATTGATGAAATTAAAAACAAATAAAATTTCTACAAAAGGACCAGGACCAAACTTAAAAATCAAAAGAAAATGAACTAAAGTTGAAACATCAACAACCATGCAAGAGGGCTAAGTTGTAATTTTCAAATGAGGAGAGAGAAAAGAAGGTAAAAAAAAGCCTACCGGTGCAAACCGGACCACCACCAGAAACACGCGACACACTGAAAGGAAAAGGACACGATGACACTTCCAATGATGAAATAGAAGGGCATTGTTGGATGCTAGGAGGCATTACATGAGCTGCCTAAAGCGTGCTTGCAGCTCCAGATGCGCCACACGCGCACATTCTTTTTTGTTTTTTATTTAGCCAAATACTAAAATGCCCCCCCAAGCTAACTTTATAATTACAAAAAAATCATTGTGAAAAGACCAAGAAGCCCCTTGACTCTAGGTTTATTTATTTTTCTTTTAAGGGTGTTTTCATAGTTTTACTGTGCATTTTAATTTTTAATTATTTTTTTATATTTGATCAAATACCAAATTGCTCCTTAGTTGACATTCTAATAACAAAAAAACAATTGTGAAAATACTAAAAGCCCCTTGTGTCAAGTTTAATTTTTTTGATTTTCTATAATATTTTGATTATTTCACTATGTAACTGAGATGAAAAATGACTCATTTCTCATCTTTGAATCTTATAATAATAAATGGCTCATGTAAAAATATTTGTTATAGTTATCAATGCTAAAAACTGGAATTGGAATGATATAATAGTGTTTGGTTAACATATGTAGATTTTTTTTTAGAAATGATATGGTCGGAAGAAAGTTTAAGAAGAATGACACATTTTGAAAAAGATTTGGAAATGATATGTTTTGATTTTAGGTTGAACCATCAATAAAATCAGAAGAATTTGAATTTTTTTTGAAAAAAAAAATATTGATAACTCGCAGCCTAGTGAACCAACTCTAATGTATAATGTTAAAGTTATGGTTGAGCAGCTCCAATGCGTTTCAGTTTACAAAGAACCCGCGTTGATTAGTGAGAATTATTCTTTATTATTTTTTGCTTTATTTCAAATTTTATCGAACATAAATAATACTTCGCTTTAACTAATATTTCTTATATACTTTGTATGTTTATATTTGATAGGTATAAAGACCAACAACATTAAAGTGATGAATATATTATGAAGATAAAATTAACTTCGTTGCTTTGACTTAATTTGATATTGCTTCGAACCTTTTACCTTATACAAAGGTCATTATATGTATGTAGTAAGTTATTTGAATAAAACTAAATTATATAGATTTTTTTTTTACAACTCATATATAATAAATCAAAATAAATATTATATCTTATTATATTAATTTTGGCCCCTCCTAACAAATAATTCTAACTCCGCCCCTGGGTAGAGCATGAGTTTTTACTCTCTCTTCTCACATAAATTACATGAGACCCATCAAAGTCATTGATACAATCCTATTTATGAAACAAATTGTGATGATAATATTCTATTTTCCTCTTTTTTTTTCCCTTAGAACTTCAATTGAATTTTTAAACAATATTTTTAATTATTGTGAAACAAACAAGAGTTACATACTTCAATAAAATATAAAGATATATAAAAACAATAATATTAATAATAAATATATAAAAAACTACGAATAATATTAATAATCTCTACTGCATTTGCTCGAATGGGAATGTTTTAGGCTTGCAATGTGTATAAAACACACTATCACCTCATGTTTATCCGGAAAAAACAACATTTAAGTAATTGGATTCGATTTACTACAAACGTAATAAAAAAAAAAGTTCAAAGATAAATGATGATATCAAGCCTAAATCACCTAATAATTTGAAAAGATACATGAAAAAAGAGGAAGGGTGTGAAAAACACAAATTATCATAAATAAATAAATATTTGAAATAATAAAAATCAAACTCCAATATCAGATTTAATAAAAAAAAATAATCTTAAAACAAAGTTAGGCTATACTTATCGTAGTAGTAAAAAATTCCAGGATATGACAAAAAAATATTAAAAAAATAACACATTTTCACTTAACCACACTAGTAAAAATCATGATGATTTTGATTAGTATTGTGTGGATTATAATGCGGCTTTACCGGAGGTTAAAATAAATTATAATTTCTATGTATTTGGTTATTAAAAAAAAGGATTTTATTTTGGTGGGACCCACAGTAATTATGGTTGCACCTGTGGCTGATAAAAAGTTGGAAAATTATGCTTTCCAACAGCAGCTAACCTCATTTTTCAAGATCCACTGTGCTAAGTGAAAAAGTCAGCTCAACTATTCATCTTTTGTCTCTGAAATTGCAAATTCTATACGCTATAGCTTGTCTTCCCCAAACATCAACGAGAGCATGTAAAGGATGACTTCCTGGAGCTTTTCCCTGACATGATTGTGTGTGACCCAGCCGAAGACTTGTTTGAAGATCAAGATAGTAAAGATGACTAGGGGCGGAGCGATCCAGCTCCACGATCTGCTTCACAAGGAATGGTGCCTTTCCTCTCTCAAACTTTAATCATCTGCAACAGCTGGAAGAGGTGGATGCCTATACATGATCGAGAGTTGTAGGTGAATTAATCATGGCAGATAACTCGTTCAAGTTTCTTTACAAAAGAGAACGGTGGAGCATTGTTTCGACCAGATTGGGTCCGGTGCTCTTAAATCAGGTCTGACCTAGTTAAATAATTTTTTTTATTTTTAATTGTGTTTTATTCAAAAAAATTAGTGTTTAATATTGTTCAATGATACTACATAAATTAAAAAGGATATCGCATAATGTCATAACATTTATAGAATTTGATCGCAATTTCAATTTTGTTCCTGATAATATTTTACTTGATATTGTTGCACGCTCAATAAACCATGGAAACTGTAGTCCTTGTCAAATGAATTTCATACGTTATAGAATTGTAGATAGTTTAATGGAATAATAAAAAATATTTTATATACAATATTATTTATTTCATGATGTAATAGCAGTAGTTAAATCTACAATGTTTAAATTAAAAACCATCAATATTAGTACATATCTTTTTTTAATTATTTTAGAACCTCAATTTGAAAAGTATTTTTAATCAAACACATTAAATTATTTTTTATTCAATCATATTTTTAACCAAACATATATAAATATCAAACTAATCTCAACTAAAAATATTTTTTATAAAATATTTTTTTTAAACTATAATTACAAAAATTACCGAATATAATTTTATAGTTAAGCAAGAAATAAAGGCAAAAGGGGATTCTTCATTACAAAAGCTCCCTGCAAAGCCTTTCACGTTAATATTGAAAAGGAACATGTCACTCTCAGTCAGACAATCCACAATTAATTTTTTAAAGTGTACAGCTGCTGAAGATAAATGCTAAATGCTGTCGGTGTTCAGTTTTTGTATTGTTTTTTAATGTGTTTTTATTTAAAAATTTATTAAAATAATATAAAAAAATATTATTTTTAATATAAAGTTAATAAAATAATCTTAAAAACCCTAAAAAAATACTAATTTTAAATAACTTTTTTTCAAAAAACAAGCATTAACAAATATTTTTGAAAAAAGAACAGAATTTGGAAAATATAAACGAGAGGCGTCGGCAGTGGTAAATAATAATTATGGTGATTTTCTTGATATTGATTTGATTTGGAATAGTGTTAGACGTGGCAAGACGACATATAGCTTTGATTAAAATAAAGTAGATGTCATCGAGAAGATATTTGCATCATTTCTCTCTGTCTCTTGAGGTGACAAGTGCTTTAAACAACCTACGAAAAGACTCTTATGTCCCGCATAATCGGATAGGATTGGCAGAGCACGTCTGAGGTATTGACTTTCTGGGGTTGTTCATGACAGCCACGGAATATCTTTTTTTTTTTAATTTATTAAAAATAATATATTTTTGAATTTTTTAAAATTTATTTTTAATCCTAATATATCAAAATAATTTAAAATAAAAAAAATCAATTTTGTAAAAAGCAATTCTAAACACCATTTTTAGCAGGTTTGTGAGAAAAAAATAAATTGTGTAAATAGATACAAGTTAATTAATTTGAATCAATTTTAATAGTTTTAACTTGTTTAATTAATTTAAATCATGTTTTGTTTTTGGTTTTAAAAATATTTTTGAAAAAATTTAATTTTTTTTATTTTCTTCTTTTAAAATAATTTTTTTAGTATTTTTAAATTGTTTTGGATATATAATAAAGGTAAAAATAAATTTTAAAAAATAAAAAAAATATTATTTTAAAATAAAAAAACTTTTTAAAAATCATCTACATGCCAGCCGACATGAAAAGAAATACCAAACCGCTGTAGTGATTGGTTGCCAGCATGCTGTCAATGAAAAGTGATGACAGCAGTCGACATGCCAGCCGACGTAAAAAGAAATACCAAACCGCTGTAGTGATTGGTTGCCAGTTACCACAATACCCTTTTGTTTTGTCATCTTTTTTTTTTTTTTTTAAATTTATACCATTAAAAAAATAATCAGATAAAGCAAGATGTGGAGCCTCAGAGGGGATATGCCACAAGAATAGGGTTCGTTATTTGTCCACTCTTTGAGTATATAAAATATGACACACAGCTTGTTCTTTTGTATAATGAAATTATTGTTGAAGGATAATTTTGCTTTTCTTCTATTTTTTTTCTCGAAAAACCCTAAATTATGTTCTTTCTCTCTCACACACTTCGAAAGAATTCCAAATTAAGTTTCTTTCTCTTCCAACTAGCAAGCTTAAAAGAAATCTTACTTCTTCAGTAAAGATAAATAAAATTAATTGGTTTATAAATAATTATTTGATACATAGTTTGTGAAAATTCTCAAACTCTTGATCATCCTTTTATTATAATTCATATTGGTGGAATAAGATATTAGAGAATTATATAAATCATATATTAAAATCTCATCTAAAAGTTAAAGTTATTGGGTTGAGTTGGTTCTTTGACATGGTATCAGAGCATTGATGACCAATAGTCACAAGTTTGAATCTCACCATCCTTATTTGAGTGATGTGAGTTTGTGCAAGTTTCAAGCCTAAAGGGTTTTCATTTGAGGAGGTGTGTTAGAGAATAATACAAATCATATATTAGGACCTTACCTAATAGCATAAGCTAGGTTGAGATGTTCTTTGACACAAGATTTATTAATATTATTTTAAAAAATATTTTTAGTTGGCCAAGTACATTTTAACACCTTAATTCTGATGAGTTTTGAAAACATGATTTAGACTTAAATCATGGTCATTGACCCAGTTATGAGGCCCATACCGAATACTTTTATTGGCTCGGACATGGTGCCTGAACCTAGGTGTTGAGTTCCTCGTAGGCTTGTAGTCTGTGCTCGAGTCCCGGGCATAGGCTTGTAGTCTGAGCCTAGACATTGGATGTGTCCAACGCCTTATGGGCTCAAGCGTGTAGCCTCCACCCAACACCTCTTAAACTCTGGCTCTGGTGTCATTCCTAGGCCCAAGCATGGATAATGTTTTTTATTTTTTTTTATTTTTTTGTAATTTTTCTTTACACTTTTTTTTGTTGAAAATCTATTATATAAAAACTAAAAGTAAAAGGTGTTTAGTTGTAATAATTATAACATTGTCCCATTTTTCCACTACGTGAAAAATTATTTCGAGATTTTACACGCCTTTATTAATATATATAATCTTTACTTTATTTTATTATATATAATTGACTTTTTGATTCATAATTATATTTTGTACTTAATGTCAAAATTATATTAATAAAACCTACACATTCATTCATTCGTGTTAGAAAAAAATTATTCGACCCGCATCGAGACTAGTCGAATAGAAGTGCTAACACTTTTTATTTATTTCTTTACATATATAGTTCTTGATTTATTTAATTAAATACATGTATGAGTTTTTTAATTTATAATTAGGGTTTTTTTTAAGAAAAAAACAGCGTTAAAATAGCTTTATATTTTTACAAAAAAATAATAATTATCTAACTCATGACGAAGAACAACTCAAATAACTAGTTATATCTATTTGTGTTTTTGTTGTTTACATTTCGTATTTTATTTATTATAAACAACTGTCTGTGTAATAAATGATTTGAGATTTGGGTAGTAATCAAGCCGATAATCACGTTGTTAAGAAATGCCTTATCTAAACCAAATCCAGGTTGAGTTTCATCCCAGTTCCAAAAACAGTAGTTAACATGCTTTTTTCATCGAGTTGAAACTCATTCATGAGCAGACGTACTCATGGATATTTTCAATTAATAATTAATTCTATTATCTCTATCCATTTTACATCTTAGCATCAGCTCACTTTATGTTTTGTTTTCTAGTTACCTTGTAGATAAGATAAAATAATTTGTTTTATATAAAATATCATTTATTTACATTCATCCAAAATTAACGTTTTATATCAGTGTTTAATCAAACCATGCACCAGACCATCAGTTGAAGAACAACTGGCATCAGACCAGCTGTTGTGTGGTTAAAGACCCTAAAAATATCTGGATATCCACTTGCATAAAAAAGGCAGCATTTTCTGACCACAAACGTCTTTTGCCAGTTCTTGCATGGCAAAGCCTCGCTTGTTTGTCTATAAGTCTGTACGAGTGGGTTCACACTTCACATCAAGAAATTGATAGCCAACAAATATAAGAAGAGGAGAAGGGACAAGAGAGAGAGCAACGGATGGAAAAGAAGAAAGGTTACTTGGCGATGAGGACGGATCAAGAAATGGCAAGTGGATTGATTACTTCTGATTTTCAAGACTTTGCTAATGCTGCTAAGAAGCTAGCTAATCATGCTATCAAGCTTGGCGGATTAGGATTTGGTACCACTTTTCTTCAATGGATCGCTTCTTTTGCTGCAATGTAAGCATACTTACTTTGAAGTTTGATCCTTCTTTCTCTTCTTTATTTAACATTGCTGTTGTTGCATAGATCTTACTGATTTAGTGGCAAATTAAGACTTTTGTTGTTTCAAATTTAATGGTGAACATGTTAGCTTGAATTTGATTGCTTAGGCTCGAGAATTATTTTTGATATCTGTGTGAATTAGCTTATCTTAAGCCTTACAATGAAGTAGGTGCTGTTTCTTAACTCATCATGTATAGGTGGTATGGTATCAATTTGCTTGTGTCTAAAAACAATTCTTGATAATTGGAAACTGCAAAGATTAAGTTATTGTGCGATAACTACATGGGTTTGTAGCAGTTGCTCTGCCAAAATCTTTGAAGAACATGGTCAGTTCAGCAATGACTGCTATGTAGATGATTAGTTTTTCTTCAATCTTGCTACTAGTTAACCATCTTATACTTCGTTTTTCTAGCCCACTTCGTCTCTTTTACTTTGCTACTGGATTAATATAACTTGAATTGTGCTCGCTGCAGTTATCTATTGATCTTGGATCGAACGAACTGGAAAACGAACATTCTTACTGGACTATTAATCCCCTACATTTTCTTTACTCTTCCTTCAATATTGTTCAACGTGTTCAGGTCAGTTTACACTCTTTGACCAGCATTTTATGGCTTCCCCACCCCATTTTTGTCATTATTGATTTGTTTCTTTGTGCAGGGGACAGATTGGAAGATGGATCGCTTTCGTTGCTCTTATATTGCGTCTTTTCTTCCCAAAACATTTCCCAGGTATGAAGCTGCTTTCTTCATTAATTTTCCTGGCCATTACGATTTACCGTTGCCATTTTATATGAGTTTAGACAAAAGGAATATCAACTTTCTTGGCAATCTATGCAAGACAACTAATTATGTCTCTTATTGCAGATTGGCTTGAATTGCCTAGTGCTTTGATTCTTCTAATAGTGGTGGCTCCCAGTTTGTTTGCGAGCACGATAAGGAATGATTGGATTGGTGTGGTCATATGTTTAGTCATTGCATGTTATTTGCTCCAAGAACACATCCGGGCATGTGGCGGGTTTAGAAACTCCTTCACAAAAGCTAATGGCATATCCAACATTGTTGGCATAATACTTCTGTTTGTTTATCCTGCCTGGGCAATTGTGCTTTATATCCTTTAAGCACAGTACCTCAGCAGGTGCTCATTGTATCCATGTCAGCAGCTTTCTTGGTTTATGATTGTTTTGTTGTACTATCAGTTTGTTGAGACGTTAAAATTCGCTGTGGTTGATGTGTTATCGAGTCTATCATTCAGTTATGTATGGACATTTATGTAGAAAATCACTCTGTTTGATGGACAAACACTCTGTTTGATGGACAAACTTTGAAGGATCCTTGTGTTGTTCTAACCTGTAATAAAACAAATTATATGTTGTGTCCCCCACATTCGGAGCTGTTGTTAATGTAATATGGGCCATGTTATGATGATCATGTTCTTCTAAATAGCCTCCGGAGATGGTTTTATGAGGAACTAAAACATGTTCAACCCCAGCTTCCCAACCTTCATTAGAGGATTGGGGTACCAAGACCTTTCCTATGAATGGTTCACTGTGTTGATCAGAGGTTGAATGGATAACAACAAAATCAAAGGTTACTGATGTTGTAAGTGTTTTCATCTCCAGAGAGGGGCTCAGGATTCAGGAAGCTACAGAGGTAGAATCTGCAATGCAGTCTTCAAGTTCAGACACCTGCGTGATGAGCTGAATTCAATCTTTTTTAGATCAGTTTGTGTTTTCTGATTCTTAACTATTCTTACATCCATTAAGAGTCACCGATGGACTAATGAATGCTTGACCAAGATTCTGTGGTAAAGATATTCACCACATTGTCCCACGAAAAATTAAACGACCCTAAGAGAATAAAAATGAAAAAAATGTGTTGTTTGGAAAAAAATAAGAGAAATAATTAATAGGAAAAGGTTGGAGGATTAGACCATAAATATAAATGAACAAGGACCAAGTATAAATAAGAGGATACAAACTCCAAAAAAAAGAAAAGAAGAGAAATCTAAAATTGAGGGGAGAAAACTAGGAGGAAAAAAATTGAGAAACTAAGTGATTGAGGTAAGGTTTATGTTTTAATGTGTATAATTGTGATTTTTAGTTTTGTCAAAGGTTTTTGGATTTTGGATACAAACATATAAAAACTCTTTTGACAATTATAGCATTTAATTTTAATTTGTTAAACTTGTAACTGGTTGATTGGTTTGCTCTGGATTTCAGATTACTACTATCAATGTAACCGATTGATTGGTTTGCTTCATGTGGTCGACCAGTTGACCTGTTAAGGCTGTCTTGACCTCTTCCTTCTTTCCCTTTTCTCTTCTTTATCTACGTTCTCTATCCCCTTGGAAATATCCAGACCTATCTTGCTATGAAAACAAATTTTGTGCACCCATTATCTTCTTGAATTTTATTGATTCTTTCCTCATGAGTAATTTTCCCATGAGATCTTGGATTGAAAGAACATCCATATTTTGCCCCTCCTCTATCGCGACCACCACATAATAGAACTTCTTCTCCTTATATTTTTTTATTTAATTGTATATGGCTAATACTCTTATAAGGTATTTTGAAATATTCTCCGATTCAAGTATATATAACTTTTCAAAGTCACTACGTAGCTTTTGTAGACATATTTTTCTCACATTGTCAGCTCCTGATTTGATTCTTGCAAAACTTCTCATGATTGCTTGGTGGTGGTTGCATTGGCTACTATCTTTCTCACATTGGTGGATGATTGTTAGTGCTTGTTGATATTTACTTCATGCCTTTTGCACGACCTACCTTTGGGTTGAAGTTAACGTAGCTTCATCTATTGGCTCTTCAATGCCTTTTTTAATTCTCTCCCATACATATTGGAAACCTAGCCAGGCTCGAATACACCAAGTTTCATAGTTGTTCTTTATCAACCTAAGACATTGAAGTAGAAGATTTCGATTGACCATGTCAAATAATCAAATCTAAACTTTGATGCCACTCGTTGGAAGAAGGATAAGTGTGGTAGAAGATAAAAAATAGTAATGCAAAGTCAAAAACTCAAGAACAAAAAGAAGATTGAGAGGAAGATATATATACTTACATTAATTGTTTCTCTCTATACTCTCTTAGTTATTCTCTCTTTTTTGTGCTTCAAGGAAATCTTAATCTGAACATGAATTGTATTCTACCGACTAAACTAGTCGATCGTTTCTGAACCGGTTGACCAATTCAACTTATTCCAACCAGTCAAATGAATCTCAACAGGTAGATCAATTTTTTCATTTTCAGAACCGAAATATAGTTTATTTTCAACACCTTTAATATATCCATTATAGAATATCCAATTATAATAAGGATACCAGTATATATACGGTTGTAAACTCTAGGAACCCCACAAAATATGCTTTGCTTCAATTCTTGAACGTCCTGCATCAAATATCTAACATTCTGTAAGCAGAATGCAGGGACAACCTCAGTAAATACAATTCAAAGGTGATTAGGTTATAGAGCAAATGGAAATATAAATAACAACAGAAGATAAGTAATCATTGCAAAATTTCATTCTTGATCTTACCCCTTGCCAAAATCCTAAGGAAGCACCTTTATAAATGCAACAAGTCTCAATTATTTGACCATATACATTGGCCAGGGGTAGGAAAGAGAAGTATGGATCTTCTTATGCTGCCTATAACACAGAAACCTAAAACTTAGATCATTTCTAAACTATAAACACACAAAATCAAGGCATTTAGCCTGAATTTGGAAACTAGTTTGTTTCCTAGGAGAGAATTGGAGAAATATCAAATTCGTAACTTGAGAGGGGAAATCAGAAATGATTTGAAAACATAATTTGTGTTTAGTTGTTCACCACTCTTGATGCGGGACAATAAATAATAAAATTAAAACAAGAACAGAAAGAAGCTTTAGAAAATAAAGAAGCTAAAGAAGAGAAAGCAAAGAAAGAGAAGAAAGGGGATTGGAGATATGCAAAATCTGAAAATTTTCATTAATCATCAAAAGTGTCTAACATTTAGAAAAGTGGGATATAAATACTAAAACTCTAACTAGAACAAGCGTTTGGGCTTATGGCCCACTAAATAAAATACCCAACAATAATTAAATCAAACCCAACAAATAAAACCAAATTAATAAATCTTAACTAAAAGTTCATATAAATTAAACCCAAAAACATAAGCTAAAGCCCAATTTCTCAATGGTTTGGGCTATCCTCCATCGTCTATAATCATACGCCTGCGTAACCAATGTTTCTGGTTTGGTGTCCCCATCAATTCTCCCGGGGTTGGAAGAACTCGACCCCGTCGAGTATAGGTCAAGGCAGTTCCGATAATACTCTTAAAGATAAGGATCAAGCTGTTATGATGTCTCTCTGATAATCCAAGTATAGTCTGAATCTGGTCGTTGAGCCCATATACTGGGATTTGTTGAAGTTCATCATCCATGGTAAAAACAACTTGTGCATTCAAAGTAGCATTAATATGTTCCTTTTGTGCCAAAGATATGGATAATGAGGTAGGGGTATTAAAAGGAGCATCAAGGATAGGTTGTATTTTATAAATAATGAGGTCCTTCATGTTAAAAGTAGAGCTAATATCAAAGTTTAATGGCAATTTAATGACATAACTATTTGATTTAATCATTTGCAACACTTTGAATGGTCTAGCACTACTTACTTGCAATTTATGATCGGTTTCTAAAGGACACCGTTCAGGTCTAATCTGTATCATGAAATAATTTCTAACATTAAGTGCATCATGATACTTAAGTAAATCAGCTCGAAATTTGTATTGTTCATTTCTAGCTTGAATTTGTTTCATGATCTCAATATGCAAATTATAAACCCTACATGGTAATGACTCAGCTGACTTAGACATCCTATCGTGATGAGATATAGGAAGGTGTTCTATAGGCTTATCAGGTTTGTAACTATGAACACTAAATGATTGAGGGTGTGGAATGAGACAAAAATTGTTTGAAACCTGTGTAGCTATGGTATGAACACAATCAAGTAAACTAGGATTATCTTCATCTTCCTCATCACGTGTATGAGGTAAAGGGTCAAGAAGTTCAACATGTTGCTCTAAATTTATGATTTGCTAGACACTAAGGCTGTGGGGTGAGGAATAAGGTAATTTAGGAGGACTAATAACATGAGACTCTTCTAAGACCATACTTATCTCTATAGGCGATTCCACTGAAGAGTTCCCTAAAACTTCCTCTACCATTAAAGCAGACATATCAGACTCTTTCTTAACCTCATTCTCAAGCTCATGTGGACTCATTGTGTTAGGTCCTTCTTCTTGCACATCCTCGTCATCTAGGTCACTAAAATCCTCAAGATTAGGCTCATACACTTCAACACTACAATATTCCTCTTTATCTATATTCTTATGTTTTTGGATGACTAAGGGTTTAGAGGTGCAATCTAAAGAAATATGACCAAAACCTAAACAATTAGTACACTTATCCTTTGAACTCACCTTAGACACTTCATTGACAACTCGTTTGCCTTTATCTTTTTTACAAAGTTGGGCGCTACTAAGATTAGGTCTGTGGGGTGGAGCATCTAACAAAGAATCACTACTTCTGAATTGGAACCTAGTAGGGATACTATAAGAGCCCTGACGATTCATCCACTAATTCTTCATGACCAATTTGTAATTTTGAACTAAGGTATAAGCTTGGTTAAGGGTAGATACACCTTGAAATACAACTTCTTTTCTAAGATCATCATTTAAGCCTTTACAAAATCTACGCAAAGTCATGGATTCATTCTCTCTTATGACACATCTAATCATGTAATCGTGAAACTGCGTTATATACTCATTGATAGACTTATTCCCTTGTCTTAGATTGTTCCATTGGTCTAAGAGTTTATTCCTATAAGATTGGGGTAGGTACTTCTCCTGAAGTTTTTGTTTCATTTTGATCCAATCAGTTATAGGAGGTTTACCTCTCATCTCTAAACAATCCTCAACATCTCTTCAATAAATTTTGGCTTCATCAATGAGTTTCATCTTAGCAAATCTAACTTTCCTATTATCAGACAAGTTATGCCACTCAAAGAATCTATCCATATCACGAATCCACATATCAAATATCCAAAGGTCATGACGACCGTCAAAAGTGGGGGCTTCTATTTTGTTAGGACTCAAGACTCGCTTATCAAAGTCATCGTGTTTAGAGTAACCTAAATGATAGTTATATTGGTAGCGCTCAGGGTGAACTTGTCCATAATGATTATTCTTGTGATATTTATTGGTCTTTGAGTGCCTTATTCGAAAACTCTCTTGGGGCTCAATTCTTCTAAACATGTTAGTCCCCTAAGTTTGCAGTTCCCTTTAAATGGTCATTGAGAGTATCACTAAATGTTGAGTCTATAGTAAGTGTAAACTTAAGCTTGGACACTAGATGATCATGACACAAATGCATGCAATACTAACTTATAAATGGAATTGAGATCACAAATGGTTCTTGCATGTAAAATCACAATACAAAAATAAAGCTAATTTTTTTAATTTTTTTTAATTTGTTTTTCTTAAATGTGGAGATTAATCAAAAACAAATTACACTAATAAAATTGTAAACATGTAATACTAGATTCTTAAGTGTAAATGATTAATCAAACACGATGTCACAAGCAAGAACTCATAATTATCAAATAGAATAAGATATTAGCTACCACTGATGAAAGAGGTTGATGAACAAAAATTAACGTGTCTTCAGATTACGTGTCAGTTGATGTGGCAATAGGCGATGACATGGTGATGCCTGCTGACGTGGCGTCCAGTGGCTTAGCTGACTGAACTGATGTGGCCTTAGACCGTTGACGTGGTGGATGACATGGACACAGATAGTTGACGTGTCGGTTGACATGACAGCGTTAATTAATCTTGCCTCAAACGTCTTCTGTGCTGCAATCCTCTTCGCTGAGTTTCCTTCTTGCTGTTGTTGGCGACGAGGCGTGATTGCTGATCTGTTGATACTGCTGTTTAGGCATCGCCAAGGCTGAAAGATGAGTTGTGGTGGCTGCAGCTGGTGCTGCTGCTGGAGGGTGCGATTTAGTGGTGGTTGCGACAGATGTTTTGTAAAGCTGTTTTGGGTTGTTGAAGACAACTCTGCTGTGGCGGCACTGCGGGACTGTGGAGACAGCAACTCGGTGTGGCTATGTGGGCTTCTTGTGGTGCGGAGTGGTGGTGGTGGCTGGATGTTCGATCTGCCGATGGTTGGGAGAGGATGAAACTGGTCGGTGCGCCGCCACCGACGAAGATCTACTGCTGCTGGTGTGGGCGACCTGTTGTGGCTGCGGGTTGTTGACGGCGTGTACCTATGGATTGATGTGGTGGTATTGGCTGTGATCGGCGTTGAAGGCAGACTGATCGGCGTTTTCCATATTGCTGCATTTTGAGGATGGATAGTGAACAATGAACAATGCACGGTGGTTGTTTTTTTTTTCCCATAATCAGAACAGTAGGTGTTTTTTTTTTTGAACAGTGACAATTTTTTTTTAGATCAAACCGGATCTAGGGTTTAACATAAACATTGTGGATCGTTTAATTGTAAGAACAATTAAAACTCTGGCTCTGATACCAAATTTGATGCGGGACAATAAATAATAAAATTAAAACAAGAACAGAAAGAAGCTTAGAAAAGAAAGAAGCTGAAGAAGAAAAAACAAAGAAAGGAAGAAAGGGGATTAGAGATATGCAAAATCTGCAAATTTTCATTAATCATCAAAAGTGTCTAACATTTAGAAAAGTGGGATATAAATACTAAAACTCTAACTAGAACAAGCGTTTGGGCTTATGACCCACTAAATAAAATATCCAACAATAATTAAATCAAACTCAACAAATAAAATCAAATTAATAAATCTTAACTAAAAGTTCATATAAATTAAACCCAAAAACATAAACTAAAGCCCAATTTCTCAATGATTTGAGCTATCCTCCATCGTCTATAATCATATGCGTGTGTAACCAATGTTTCCGGTTCGGTATCCCCATCAACTCTGTCTGTCAGAAAAAAGTATCTGGTCCACGGACAATACTTCTGCCATGAGAGCTAGCCCCATTGGCTACGATAACACCTTTTGGCTCTCCTGTTGTTCCACTACTGTACACTATTGTACAGACATCAGTCTTCTTTTTTGGAGGTAATTCACAATCCAAACTCCCCTGTGAAAATTTGGGCAGTAGTGCAAAACTCTTAAAAACCCAACTTGAATGACTACTAAAACATGAAGGATTAATTTAACGTAAATAAATAAAAAAAAAATGAACGTAAAGAGTAAAATGATCAATTATGAAAGAGGAGAAGCCTATGTAAACATCATAACAACTGGGGAAATTCTTCCCATTAAAAGCAAGATACTCCCAGTTCTTCAGCTTCCTTCTTTTACATGTCAGAAATGTTTCCAAAGCTGACAATAGCTGACAATTGTCACTCTGGAGTATCCTCTCAAAACTTTTCAAAAAGAGGAGCTTCTAATAGTCTTTGGACCTCCTTTTTAAATGTGAAGAGCACCTTGAAAGGCAAGATAAAATCTGCAAAAAGAGCAGCCATTGTGTGAAACAAACAGCACATTATATGTCATTTATTAAAATTCTGAAGACGATCAAGATTCCGCTGTGAGATATAAGAGCATTAATTCTCAGTTCGGATAGAATGAGAACTTACTGAAGAGAGCTTGCTCTCTTGGACAAAGGCTAACGAAACTTCAGCACGGTTGATAATGAACTCCACAGCATTAGGCCCTTTATTTGGCAAAAAAAGTTATTAAGTGAGAATTCAACAGGTCATTCTAGAATTGAACTGGGATTTATTGAAGAATGAAAGGGAAGCAATACCAAGAGTGTCGTAGAGTGGTACATATTTCATAGCCTGGTTGTTGCAAGCCTGGGGAAAACCACACACAAATATATGAAACTTGACCAGCAGCACAAGTTATGATCAAATATACTTGTGAAAAGGTGAAAAGAAGACCAGCACTGTTAATCGTCTGCTAAGTTGAAGCTCGAAGAAAAAGTTGGAAATATGGTATGGCTCGTAGAATTCACCTCCATAGCAGTAATCCATTCTGGGCAGTTGGAACCATATATACCGCAACGGTCTCCCTAGAAATGAAAATCCATCATTTCCAAGTTGATTATTTACATTAATCATTAGAATGACTTTCGTTGGAAAGAAAACAAAAAAACAAAACAGTTGCTATCACTAAATTATAAGGCAAATAGTCAAATTTTGGACTTACAGGATTGACACCGCGTCTCCTCATTGCGGAACCTATCCTCATGGCAGAATCATAAACCTCTTCTATGAGAAATTAATTCATCCATGTATCTATATATCTATATATAATATATTACAGTGACCAAGTTAATTAATGATCAATGAAATAGTACCTTGGAATCATTGACTTGCCGTCGTCCTTGAGTGCAGAGTCACTGTAAATAAAGAATAAAAAGTTCAGTGCAAGACATTGAATAGAGGCTCGGAGCCAAGAACTCAAATTCAAAATGTTTGCCTATATATATTCTTGGAACTTAGAAGGATGAAGTCATTTCAGACAATTGTAGTTGCGTATTAATAATATGAAACGTAACACTAATCAACGAATGGCCTATTAGCTCAGTTGGTTAGAGCGTCGTGCTAATAACGCGAAGGTCGCAGGTTCGAAACCTGCATGGGCCAATTAGTATTTTATAATCATTTTTGTCCCTCTACTTTTCAAATTTATTCAAACTAGGCCCTTTACTTGAAGTCAAAGGCGATTCGGTATTCAATTTTGTTAGCCCACAACGACTGCATGGGCCAATTGCTTAGCCCACAACGACTCTGGTCGGTATCATTGACTACAAGCAGGCTAGTAGCTAGCTAAAGTTCGAGGCTGCTATTCACAAAATTAATAAACAAATAACGTTCAAGACTGCTAAATCGGTGGAACAACAAGTTAATTGCTAATTGGTGCTATAAAAAAAAAAAGTTAATTTGTAGTTGTTGCCTTAAAATAAATCCCAAATTTTTACATACATGATTATTTATTAAAAGTGAGAATAAATGTATTCGAAACTTCAGATGTTATGGAAAGTTTTGATTGAGATCGATTATGATTATAAAAATAAATAATTTGTGTTAAAGAATTTTTTTTATGGAAAGAGTTGTCCAAGATGTTTTTTTCTCTTAAACTTGCTTGAGATAATAGACCTGAACCTTAAATTGTTTTTGATTTCAGGTTGATTGTGGATTCTAGAGCTAAATTTTTAGTTATTAAAAGTTATGAATATGTTCTATAAGGTTTTTAGAGTGTTTTTTTTTTTCAAGTTAAAATATGATTAAAAATGAGTTTTTCTTGGTTTGAAACAAACCAGCCTAATTTTTTAGTGACTAGAGGTCGCCAAAATCTGGGTAAGACAGGTAACGTGTTGCTTACTATTTTTTTTCCAAATAATTAAAGGACAAGTGATATTATCTTACCTTTAAAATAATTTAAAAAATAAAGCATACTTCAGGCTGATGCTTCCTAGCATGAGAGATTAAGCTTTATTTTTTTTATCCATTATAATTGGATTTTTATAAAAAATTTCTTATTTATTTTTTTAATTTCATTACTTAATATTTGATTATGAATTAGATAATATAATTTATTTTGATTTAATTTTTATTTTTTTAATTGCCTTGATATTTAGTTGATTTTTAATTTTATAAACATCTATTTTAGATAAAAAAATTATAAAGAAATTACTTAATCCAATTGAGTGCATGAATTGAGCTACGAGATTAAGAAGTTAACTTTAACTAGGTAAGGATTAGGCTTCTTAATTTTTTCTGTTGAATAAATAATTTTTTATTTATTTGATTAGATGGATGAATAAATTTTTTTAATTATAATGTTTTCGATTTTATTATGTATAAAAACATACAGTAAAAATCTATATATATATATGTTTTTCAAAAAGAATATTGGACCCGTTTTAAAGCACGGATTGACCGCACATGTGTTAAGTCAACCGCACGTGTGTGAAAATACCCTAAAACCCAAAATCCCCAATCCCTCAAAGAAAATAAAAACTGCAGCATCTAGGGTTTTAGACAAAGCGAAAACAAAAACCCATATCAAAACCAAAAGGAAAATAGAAAGAGACAATGTTTCCAGGAATGTTTATGAGAAAACCAGACAAAGCAGAGGCTTTGAAGCAGTTGAAATCACACGTGGCCATGTTTGGTGCCTGGGTTGTTGTGCTCCGTGTCACTCCTTATGTTCTTCATTACCTCTCCGATGAAAAAGATGAGCTCAAGCTCGAGTTCTAGATCCATTCTTTCTTTCTTTCTAAAGGTAATTAAATTTTCTAACTTTCTTCTTCTTTTCGTGGCTTATTTTACTGTTCTGGGAGGTGTTTTTTTTTTTTTTTGTAGATTTTTAGGACTGCCGGAAATCGATTTTTGTTTAGTTTTTGGGTTCTTGGAAAGTTTTGGGAGATGGTTATTTGTTTCATTTTCTGTTTCCCGGTAGGAGTTTATTTTGTCATTCAGAATAAAACCCTTTTGACTTTAAAAGATGGGTCAGTTTATGAAGGGGTTTTTCTCTATTCGTGATCTTGAGAAATTGTTGTTCTGTAAATAAAGGTGCAGACCAATCACATGGAATGCTTAGAGCCTGAAATTGTGAGTTTTCTTGTTAAGGGAAGTGAAACTGGTGCTTTTATTTTTGAGTAAGCATGTAACTCTGTGCTGCAAATGTGGCGTGATGGATGATGGAAATAATTTGAGTTGAAGTTTTGAAATGCACGGATGCTTAGAATCCGTAAATGTCAAATTAAGGGCCAATGTGAGTTTAGAACAACGAAGGGAAACTTCTTCCTTTTCTTCCTTGGGTTTGGTTTAAGAAGCTTATGGTGATGAGTGGGTGAAGTAGAGAGTAGAGAGTAGAGAAAGATGGAGTTGTGGGTATCAATTGTGTTATTCCCCAGGTATTTACAGGAAGAAACAGTGAATTGTGAGTCATTAGAAAATTAGACATTGTTGATCATAAAAAAAGGTGTTCAAAGTGAAATGATGGAATGTTCGTAGTGGGGGGCTTGGTTCCATTTGAAATTGAATATGATGGTTAAGCTCAATGAGGAGGATTTCATTGGGTTTTGATGTCAGATAAATTCTTCATGTGAAAAAAACGAAGTTTATGAAGTTTACTGGCTTGGGTTATCTTTTTTAATTGTCAAATTGTTGCACACACCAATGTGGTGTTATTGTCCTGAACCTCCTGGGTCCTAGTTTGTTCATTCTGGTCATTTAGAAATTTTTGCGTTTTTATTCTTGAATATTAAAGACCTGATACTTTTGTGTCTTGAGGGTTGTGGATTTGTTATGTGCAAATGTTTCAAGTTGTATGGTGCTGACAATCAATCTCAGAGCTGGCTTGCTCAATAGACCTTTTTTCCTTGACAAGTATAAGTAAATGTTAGGGACAATTTCTGGCACTGATTGCACATTATGTGTTCACTAGAAATTGCCCTCACATCCGAGTTATTTATACTATTTTTGGTGGTTGCAGAATTAACTTTTAGTGTATTGCCTGGTTAGCATGTAAAGTGCTGTAAGAATTGATTAATTACTTACTAACTAGTTGTCCAGAATACCAGGAAGCTTCAGGTTGTTTTTAGGCATCCAATTTGGTGGGTTGTAAATTAACTTTTAGTAAATTTCTGTTCTTTCTACTTTTTTATTTTGTCCACTTTTTTTACTTGCATTTGCTCAAGTTCCTTATTATTTGTTTCTTCATTTTTTTGAACTGTCCAGGAAATGTTTTTGTTGTGTTGTAGCCATCTTTCAATTTTTTTTTTTGTGCTGGAGTGTTGCACGTGGTTGTGCGTGCGCACACATACATCAGGTTCTTTGAGATTTCTTGTCTATTTAGCAATGATGATCTTTGCTCATTGGTGTTAATTTAATTTGATGCGTATTATTGTGCATCCGAAGATCAGAGAATATGTTTCTATGAAGCACTCTGAGAAGCATTTTTTGTTGTTTGAAACCCATTTTTCATCTATGAGAGTGTCAGATACATTCCTCTGGCCAAGTGGCCATTAGTTGATTCAGACTTCTGAATGGTGATGCTACTCAAGTTCACTGGCTTGTTTTAAGTTGCTAATTCGTCACCATTCCTTGATGCACAGCATTTGGCTAGCTTTTATTCTCATTATTTTTGGAGTTTTCTTTTGTGCATCATTAGATGAGCTTTAAATTGCTAGAAACCATTAATAAACTTGATGTCTTATTTCTATGGTACCAGTGTAACGAACTGTTTTTTTTTTTTATAAAAAAATTTACTGTATCTGATTTTATTTACAGCTCTTAAATATAGTTATTTAATCTACTTTCTGCTACTGCAGTGGTCCTGGAGGAGACGAATTCTTTTGAGATGAAGATGAGTGTCTGACCTTCTATCTATTATCATTCTTTTTCCTTCAGATGAAAGTATGTGAGGTTAGCTTGTCCTTACATTAGGTCATCATTTCTAGCTGCTTATGATTTTGGAGATTCATACTTTGATACTATATAATGGCTGATTAAGGATTTAATCCATGGAATGTACTTTGGTTTCATTTTAGTAGCATAGAAAGAATTTATTTCTGTGTTATTTCTGAATGGTGTTTTCTGTGGTACCACTCGGGGTATTCCACGGTAGTTATTTCCTCCTGGCAATGTAGATGATTTTTCTTTTACTGAAGGGGGAAGAAGGGATGGGCGCCGGGGCGGGTTGGGGTGCGAGGAGGGAGGGGATTTTGCAGGTTTAACCTTCATGCATGTTTCTATTCAGTCGATGTCGATAAGGGCCGCGTCGCCTTTGTTGCATTTAGATGATCTTTGAAATAAAAATTTGAAAGCAAGAGGAATTGGAAACTGCGAAGGAATGACAAATGCAACTAGAAAGTTTACAGTAACATTTCATTTCTCCCCAACGAGACAGGCAGCAACCGCTGGCTCATAATCAATTTTGCATAGATAATTGGTTTCAACGTTAAGAAGGTAACTGAATTGGTTAAAAATTTGATTTTTTTTTAAAATTAGTTGTTTTTTATGTTTTTATATTGTTTTGTTTTGTTTTGATGTGATAATATAAAAAAATAATTTTTTAAAAATAAAAAAATATTAATATAATGCATTAAATGAAAAATATTTTGAAAATTAATTAATACTGGATTTTTTTTATCACTCTTTACTCTCAAAAGTATAGTTTTAAAATCCGGCTCGACCCGGTTAGTGAACCCGGGACTTGAGGTTGAGCTTAAGAAAAGATATGGGAAGTCACAACTCGGGGTGACCTGGTGACTCGGTTAAACCCAGTTAAAAATCTGGTTGTGGTTGTAATTTATTGACTATTAATTTTGCTTTTTATTAAAATGATATTGACCTGGATGACTTGGTTAAAATCTGGTGACCTAAAAAAATCTATAATCTGGGTCATCTGGGTCTTGAGCCAGGTCGAGCACAGGACTGGATTTCAAAAGGACCGAATGAGGAAGAAAGTATGCCGGCCATTGTAAAATGACAACATGGAAACAACCTATAACTTGTTGCCGGCAGGCTATGCCAAGTCACTAGGGCAAGCTTTATCCACCATTGCGTTGAGCCAACGTGATTTGAGCTGTTTTACTTTTGTACTTTACCACCCTTTTGCTTTGCAATGCAATTCTTCAATGAAAAGAGAAAATACCAAACTCTCAAAAGCACGCTTCCATGGTATCTCACTGTTTCCTATTTTTGTCTTCGAGTACGGTTCACTAGCAATCTGTTTCATTTGTAGTTCTTTCATTGCGGTTCAACTATAGTTTTATTATTTTTTAAAATTATTTTTCTTTAAATTAATTTGTTTTTGTATTTTTAAATTGTGTTAATGTTTTAATATCAAAAATAAATTTTAAAAAAATAAAAAATATTATATTGATGCAATTTTATAGTCAACTGTTGAGTGCATGCGATGAAAATTTTATTTTGAAATGTATTCTCTGTCACATTCACTTACTAGCTGTTCGAATTCATCAACAACCCAATCTAGAAAACGGAAAAGTGTAACATTGTAGCAAATTCTTCGACTTTAATTCGGTGTGGATAAAGATTGTGTAGAAATTATGCCAGCTTCCAATTATATGAAGAATTTAGAGGCATCGAGTTTCTTAAGAGTAAATTCCCCCTCTCCAAAACCATGAAAATTGAAGTGACTGGTGCCATTCTTGTTCCTCGAGCAGCTTACTTTTATGCTAATTGCTCTCATAATCAAACCATTTTTCAAATCCAGCAGCAATCACTCCCAACAACAAGAATCTTTTACATGAATCCTGAGAGGTGTAGCTTAACTGATTAAATCTTGAATTTGTTTTTCAAAGGTTATTAGTTCGAGTACCATAAACTTCAGAACCACTAGAAACTTACCAGGTTGTTAATTTCAAGATATCAATAGATTAATTGAGATATGCGTAAGTTAGTTTAGACATTCATAATTATATATATATATAAAAAAAATCTTTTCCAATGACTTTTGTGGTGGCATTTTCTTGGACAAAGAAAAATGGAGTTGATGTATCGGCTCACTGGATGAAAGTCTATGTATTATCAACTCCGATTTAGACCCTGCTTGTTTGCTGAAAAGTAATTTTTTTTTGAAAAGTAAATTTCATAAAAGTGAATTATTTTTCGATGTTTGGTAGTGTAATGAAAATAAGTTGGAAAATATTTTCTAGTGTTTGGTTATATCATGGAAAATGACCTGGAAAATAACTTATTAATGTTTTATTTTTTTCAAGTTTATTAAAATAATGAGGAACAAATCTTACAAATTAAAAAGTTGAATGAGAATGAAATTGAAAAAAAAAATATAATTTCATAAATTATCTCAAATAAAATAAATAATAATCAAAATAATAGAGATTAAATCTAAAAAATAAAAAAAATTAAAAGATAAAGAAATTAAAATAATAATAATTATCATTTCATAAATTATTTCAAATAAAATAAGTAACAATCAAAAGAATGAGGATCAAATTTGATAGATAAAAAATTTCAATTAAAAAATGATAAGGGAAAAGCAAATAACTATTATAAAAATAAAGACTAAAATTAATATAAAAATTAAATTCTAAAGGATGAAATTGAAAAACAAATATTTAAAACAAAATATATAAAGCAATTAAAAGTTTGAGGACCAAATTTGATATAATCAGCAAATAATATGATATTTCTAAATTTTTTACAACTTCCAGAAAATGTTTTCCGCCCAAAATAAAAAGAAAACACTTTCCTGAAAATCAAATCAAATTTTTCTTTGACTGAAATGTATTTTTCATTGATAAAAAATTATTTTCTGTTAATCAACTTTTCTAATAATAAATAAATACATTAAAATTTTAAAAATAATTTTCTAAAAACCAATTTTAAAAAAACAATCACAACCTCGTAATATAATACAGAATTAGAAGAAAAAAGAAGGTTAATTGCCGTATAACGTTTCCTTGCACAACCATATCTCCATTACACTATTCCGTCTTTCTTCTTAATTAACTAACTAAAATAAAATAAAATAAAATAATTGCCGTATAACGTTTCCTTGCACACAAATTCTTCCATCTCCGCCGTTGGCAATTTCTTAGTTAGGCAAGAAAAGGCCAAGGATGATGATCAATTCTTGGCATAACACACACAAATATTAGAGACATTTGGATTGATTTAGATGGAAAGTATACTGGGATGGAGGTGGCTATGGTTGAGAATTGAAGGGATAATAACAAGATAAGACTTCAAAAGAAGGCAATCCAAGAAGAAGATCCCATGCAACAAGGCCATGGATGTTGTACCTGGTTCAGTAGGGACGAGTGCCAGCTTCTCTTTGAGATTGGGCCAGACCATCTTCTCTTCCGCTTCTCTTCTTTTCATGTCTCTGGGTGTTGAATTCTACACCTACACTGCTTTCTGGTAATCTTGCTTCTTTATTTTCATCTCATTCGTGAAAGTTGATCTAGCGTGTTCAGTTTTTATTTTGTTCTATTGCAATACAAATGTTACATTTTCAGTTTCTATGACACAATCAAAAACCAAATTGGAGGAGACAGATTACAGTAATTCCTAAATTAATTCATTTGTCAGTTTGGATCGATCGTGAGCCAAAGCAACATCCTTAGACCAATAATGAAAATATCCTTGCCTCAGATTTTACACGACCTCTTAGGTTTTGGTTGCTGATTTGTTTGTTGGTAGAAAGAAGAGAATAATTGGTTTCATTGTAATTGTCTAGAAAGTAGACCAGGAAAATCTTTTGTTTTAGTGCTGTCGGATTTTCAAAATAATCCTGAAAATAGAATTTATCCACTCAACAAATCGAAGTTACTTGAATTCCCCTTCTTCTTAGTTTGTATCAAATGTTGCTGTTCAACATTGGCCTTTCAAGGATCAATAGGTTGGAAATTTAAAAGCTAATGAGATTTTCTGATTTGGGTTTTATGGAGATTTTCTCAAGCTGGTATCAAGATTCTGTAGCATGAGGTCTGCAATCTTGGTATCCTTATCACTCTTTGTTTTCCTGAACCCAATCAAGAGCTTTGAGAAATTTAATTCGATGAACTAAAATGGATTGATTATTCCCTCAAAATTTTAATTTCTGCTCTTAGCTTTCCTAGCATGGAAATAAATCTTCTTCCGTTAGGTGTGCTCTTGCTGATGAATCTTCTGTTTGCACAACCAACTTCCTGGGACTGCATTCTGGCTGGTATCGTTGACAATATTCCATCCGAGTTAAATTTAATTTTAAATTAGAGTCTGTGTACTCCCCCTATTAGATCTCTTGCATTTCCTTGTCCAAATTGTTTCAGTTTTATTGCTCATTCACCTTCTTTTTTCAAAGGTTCACCTTCTCCCTCTAAACGTCATGTTCTTCCCATACCCCTTAAATGAAATGCAGTACAATGTGTGTGATGACACATAATACAGCAATGTGATCGATTCCGTCTGTAAGAGTTAGTTTGGCCTGGTGGTTGTTGGCTCCATGTGGTATGTTTCCTCCTTTCTAAACCATTGGAAACCATGTGCTAGTTTGGCCCAGCTTTTTGTCCAAAACTTGGAAGACTTTAACCATCACCTTCTTAAGAAAGGAGTAAATATTTTGATCAAACAACGGATGATTTTACTTGCAACAATGCCATTTGATCAGCATATTGAATCATCAGAGGCCCTACATGGTTTTTTCTGCTTTTAGCAAACACTGCTTCAATGTTTTCAATTTTTTAGCATGCTTGTTTTTCAGCTACTTGGTTACAATCATGGGTTTGACTATTCCATGGAGTTTCACACTGGCAATAGTTGATGGATACTCTGTTCTGGTCAAATGTCCTGTTCGACAACCGGGAATACTTCTGATTATTGTCCTTGGAGATTGGGTATGTTCCATCTGCGATTTGTCCAAAACTAATTGATGCATTTATTGGAACTCCTTGTGACAAATTCCATCATTATACACGGCAGGTCTTATCAACTCTAACATTAGCTGCAGCATGCTCAACAGCTAGTGTCGTGGATCTCCTGCTCCACTCTGATGGATCCTATTGCCCTCCAAAGTTTTGCAGCAGGTATCAAATATCGGCTGCCATGGCTTTCTTGTCTTGGTTTCTGTCTATGGCTTCATCTCTTTTCAATCTTTGGTTGCTCCCGTCTTTGTGATTTTTCACTCACTGTTCAAAAGAAATTTTTTGTGATTGGTGTAAGATTGTTAATGATATATATATAAAAAATCCAAGTTCTGTACGTTTACATGCTCAAAGTTGTGAAAAAGGTGGATCTAAAACCACATGGTTACAAATTTGTTGATTTATTTGAGGAACTGTACATAATAAGGTTTAATGTAACTTGATAAAAGATCAGGAATGTTTTGTACTTGATATGCATAAACATAGAAAAATTGTACTCTGGCCTTTCTGTCCAAAACTTTCAATGTGGGTCTCCTCCAGAATTACTCCTGTTTCCTGATTTAAAACCAAAGGGCCCCTGTAATCAATTCTGAACTTCCACAAACTCAACACTCACTTCACCCAAATCTCTGTTGTGGTACTTGCTAGGAGTAACTGAAGTTACCGTGGCCTGTCTACTGGTAAAATATATCTCGCTCATATAACATCCACTTACAATTAGGTAATTGGAAGTATTAACTTGAAATTCTATAACATAAGCTAACAGTTCTGAAAAGTTCAGTAACGAAGTAAGCAGCATAAGTTCAATGACAATAGAATCCTGCATCTCCGTACTAACTCGGATCAGAATATGTTTTTTTTTTTTTTTGTAATGCCATTTTCAATCACTGCTTCGGAGATCTGTCAAACTACAATATTTACATGATCAGGCATCAACTTATTCTAACTAGTACATTCACGAGAGGAAAAACCATTTTTTCTTTCTCAGAAAAATCTGGTGATTTTATTGCTGCTCGAGGCAGACAAAATAAGTACTATAATTTGTCGAGGAAGCTAGCTTAAGCTTGCTATGCTTATGTGCAGCTAGGCTAGCACCAATATGAACATAAAATCTCAAAAGTAATATGCGGCAAACATACCATCTCCAGCAAAATGATTCAGGCCGCTGAAGGATATGGATTGATAATCTTTACAGCCAGCATAAAATACATCCTATCAATTCTCAAGTGCCACTTTCTGGTAGTTCATATCCATCACAAATGGACAGGGGACGTTGCATCAACAGAAAGAAGTCACCAAGTAGATAGACAAACCCTCGGTTGTTCTTTCTTTATCCAGTAATTGCTTTAACTAGGTGCAGAACTAATGGATTTCCTAGGTTGCAGCACACCATAATCTGCTCATCTTGATGCCATTTTAACTGTGTTACTCCCATCATCAGAAAAAACACTCAATTCCTACAAGACGACATTTTATTCGATGGGGGAAGGGAGGCAGCGCATTCACAGTGCTAAAAGCTTTCAAGGATCCGAACACCTGTCTTGTCCAGTAAAGGAAAGAAATTGAGGAAAAATGATTAAACTAATCGATCCTGCAGTAAAAGCTGATCACAAACATTTATTTTTTAACAAAAACATACCACATTTCTCAAGCTTTTGAAGGTGAACACAAAAACCAAGGGGAAGGCTCGCAACTAATCAATCGGTAACATTATCCTCTTGCTGCTGCTTTTGAGCTACAGACATTTCCTTCCTCAACATAGCTGCCATTTCCTCATTTCCCAACTTCACATACCCTTCAATAAAAGCACCATAAATTGCTGAATTTGGGTCAAACCCTTTCCCCACCATCTCTGATTGAAGCTTCAATGCTTCTTCCATTTTCCCATCCTCACACAATCCGTTAATCAATAATTCATAACTCTTCCCATTCGGATGAAAACTAACATCTCTCATTGCACTCCTCATAATCTTCAAAGCTTCAAAAACTCTTTTCTGCTCACAAAGCCCTCCAATCAACACCTCCATTGTCAAAGATTCAAGCCTGAAGTCTCTCCTACGCATATCCTTATACACAAGAATAGCCGAATTAACATCCCCAATTCTACAATACCCCTCAATAAGATGCTCAAAAGTAACACAACTACTCTCGATTCCACTCAATCCCATTTCCCTAAAAAGACCCTCAGCTTTCTCAACCTCTCCAGCCTTACAAAACCCACCAATGATAGTATTATAAGCAACAACATCAGGCATTATTCCTTTCACTCTCATTTCGTCCCATAACCTCTCTGCTTCACTTAACCTCCCTCCCTCACAAAAAACAGCCATTAAAACACCATAGCTAAACCCATTTGCAACGCAGCCAAATCTCTCCATTTCACTCCAAATCTCCTCAACCATCTCCACTTCACCATTTCTATAAAACCCCACCATTAATTCATTAAAACTATGCACATTAGGCCTAACTCTAAAACCCCTTCTCATTTTCTCCCCAAGTTCACAACTTTCCAACCCAAAAACCTCCTTAAAAACCCCATAACCAACAAACGACCCTTTACACCTTGAAACCTCACTAATCAAAGCATTACAAGTACTAATTGATGGACTAATCCCTTTAGACCTTAACATCTTCACAATCTCAATAGACCCATCTATCTTTTTCAATTCTAAACAAGATTTTATCAACAAATCAAACACAAATGGAGCTGAATCACACTCTCTATAACTTTTCACTAAAACTTCAAAAAATCTCACTTCTTTTAGCAGGTGGTACCTGGGGCCCCTGTGTCCTTCACAATCCTGTTCCACCCTGCTCAGTCCTGTCTGCTCAGCAAAGGCATCCTCATCATTATTAAACAAAATCTGCGACCGGAGTCCGGCCCGAATAATTTCCTGGGCATGGGCCTTCAGGCGGGCCCGGGAGAGGATATGAATGATGGTGGCATAGGAGCGGAGATTGTGAGAGCAAAGAAAGGAGTTGTGGAGGGTGAAGTGAAAGAAGCTGAGGGCAAGATGGGGATTTGATTTTAATTTGAGGGTGATTAGGGAAAAGTGACAAGGGGCGAGGGGGGTGCTGGTGGTGGTAGTAAGGAGAGAGCGGAGGTGGGACCAGCGGGATTTGGAACGGTGGTGAGTGAGGAGGGAAATGATAGCAGTGGTTAGAGGGGAGTGATGGTTGGGTGGTGGAGACGTGGTGGTGGAGAAGGGGAGAGAGTAGGTTGGTGGTGGTGGTGGTAGAGGTGGATGGTGGAGGAAGCGTTTGAGGAGTGGTGGCATTGCAGGGAAAGCATCGACTACCGTAGGCTATGCTGGAAGCCGGAATTTGTTTTTTTTTTAACAAATTATAGTTTTATAAACAGGGAAGTTAATTAATACTCACTTGTTCCCAGTGGATTTGAAATGAGAATAAAGACATGTTCAGAAAATATAACACAGATGTATAAGAGGTTTCATAAATCAAATAATTATTTTAATTTAAAAATTTAAATTATTATATTTCTCAAGTGATTATACTTGATTTTTTTAATAGGAATAATGAGATTGAAATTTTAATATTATGTTAACAAATTATCTTAATTTAAAAACTTCAATTATTAAATAAAATCTTAAAATATAATTTATATAATTATATTCCGCGTCAATAATTATCATCTTACTATCCATCAACGCAAGATAGGAGATTCTAAAAAAAAAAAAAAAAAAAAAAAAAAAGATATATATTTGGGTAGAAATT
>Ga0307517_10000968_pt1 | contig 48690 bp, 33 predicted proteins | sample 23_EM_MG_FD_194515 | JGI IMG/M metagenome (GOLD analysis project Ga0307517, IMG submission 194515) | Populus trichocarpa ectomycorrhiza microbial communities from riparian zone in the Pacific Northwest, United States - 23_EM | ecosystem: Host-associated > Plants > Roots > Unclassified | place... | reverse complement strand
TATAAGGAGTTTGAGGTCAAACCCCTTTAGTGGGAGCTAATATTACCCTAGCGGGAATAGCTTGCATAATTATGCGCGAGGTATATGCCACCATAGGGGAGAGCATATATCCGAACCCAAGCTTCCTAAGTAGGGACTTCCCGGAGGCATCTGGGAGACTACTCAGAAACCTCAAAGAGTTCACGTTTCAAGATATGGCTAACTGATTGGAACGATGATTAGAGAACCAGTTCTCTACTCTTACTAATGCATACGCATTATGCATGGATAGATGAGTATCGGACTTGATCACTCCATACTCATGATACTATTGGTATGTAGGCATTTAGACTGCATATTCCATTATAGTCTATCAAGACGAAGAGATCGAAGACTGGCTACTGGTGGAGTGGGGACACCCTCAGAAGAAATAGCAGTCGGGAGATTCTCAGAGTCAAGCTGGGCAAGATTCAAGGTCAAACAGTGTTCGCACTTTGTTCTGACGAACTGAATTCTTAGAAAGATACTTCTTTACTAGACAAGTCAAAGTAGCGTGAACATTAGTATAAATAGTAGGGCTCTCCCCGATGGTTGAACATCATCAAGCAACGGAGAAGAGACCTTAACAATATTATAAGTTATTACGATATTCTTCTATTACTTTATCAAACAAATCTTATTGAGCCTTCCTGACCTATAATCCGTTGTCGCGAATATTCTCGGCCTAGTTAGCTCGGAATCCTACCGTGTTAGCTACCCCGTGACACCCTGACCCTTTCTCACCCCGACGAAGCCTAGCAATCTCTAGCCATAGACTTCGCCGGCCCTTTTAACAAATCCGATGGCTATACATCTATCATGGTCATAATAGACCGCTTTACCTCCTACACACATCTCATCCCACTCTAGGACGCTGCTACCTCTGAAAAGATCTTCAAGAAACTCAACCCCACTATCTTTGACGTCCATGGCCTCCCTCTCAGCATTGTCCTTGACCAGGACTCTCGCTTTACCTCTAAGTTTTGGTCACAAATGATGAAGTCCCTTGGTATCCAGGTCTGGATGGCGACCCAATACCACCACCAAACGAATGGCCAGGTTGAGCGAAGGATCCGTACCCTCAAACAGCTAATGAGGAACTTCGTTAACCCCAGACAAAACAACTGGTCCGGCGCCCTCCCCGCTATTGCAGCAGCCATGAACGGCGCCCCCCATGAATCTCTAGGCATCTCGCCATACCATGCCCTCTATGGACGTCCCTGGAAGATATTCAACCCTGTCCAGAGATCCGCCAGCAAGGTACCAGCTGTGGACGATATCTTAAACGCCCATGAAGCAACAAGAATGGAAGTAGACATGGCCAGAAAGCATGCTACCTTCCGCCAGACTGTCCAGGCAGACAAACGCCGAAAACCCCTAACGGAACCCTTCAAGAATGGCAGCAGAGTTCTTGTTAGAGGCCGCCCTTATACCTCCTCCCCTGGACGATCCAAGAAGCTAGAACCACGCTGGTTCGGACCTTTCAAGGTCCTAGAACATCTACCTGACACAGACAACTACAAACTACACCTCCCGCCCAGAATGGCCCGCCAGAAACCCTACTTCCACGTCTCCTCCCTTAAAGAATACAGAGAGAACGATCCCGATAGATTCAAGTCCCGCAGAATGGACAAGCCAGCACCCATCCTAATCGACAATGCAGAAGAATGGGAAGCAGAGCAGATACTCGACTACCGCCGCCAGAACAACAGGCACGAATTCCTGGTTCACTGGAAAGGCTATGAGCGAGCAGACGACTCCTGGGAACCTATCGAGAATCTCGACCACTCCCTGGAACTCATACAGGAATACTGGGACGCTAACCACCCAGCAGAACCGACGCCCCAGATCACCTCCCACTACATTAAAGCTTCCTGGGAACCTATGGAAGTTTCCTCTACACCCTGCACCACAAACGATTGCCCAGACGACTTCTGGGAACCCTATGACGATGAGGAATATGATTCTAGCAGCTCTGAGCAGGACTATTTCCCCACAGATGACGACAGCCTCCTATGGCACACCGACGAGAGCGCTGATGACAGTGAGGACTTTGGAATGATTGTTGATTTTTCAGAATAAGGGAATGTAACATGTGTACATGTTCCGGTAACGGTACACAGGAGCGGGCAGTGCAGGATCTCCTATATTTAGTTGATTTATATTTGGTTTATTTGATTTGATTTCAGCTCCGCCACTGTCTCTGAGTCAGATAGGCTATGCTATCGTATTGCTATGTTTAGTTTACTTTGTTGGAAGTTTATATTTAGGATTCCGGGTATGGAATGGTCATGTAACACTGGAGAGGGCTGAGCATTGTTTGTTTCTTTCTTTTGGTCTTGCAGGATTACAGAATTCCGGTATGTGCGCAGCTACTGGTGATGATCGTGATTGCAGGAAGGCTATCGCTCTTGGGTTTTGTATTTAAACCAGTCTCCTGGCTAGCAGGAGACAGCAGACTTCGACAGACCTTCAGTCTAAGAATACACTTGGTTGAACGGCAATCCCTGAGTCCCTTAGCCCAACTTGTCCTTCAACTATTATCCTTCTAGCTACCGGTCCCTTGAAGCCTTCTTTAGCACCAGCGCTAGCAGGTCTATCGCCGGTCCTATTGTATTTTCGTTAGACAGGAATAAACCTGTTACAAGAGACATCACAAGAAGCACTTCCTATTTGTGCAGATAATTAATATCCGAGCGGTCCGACTGCCTCCGAGTGTTGGCTCACTCTAGGCAGCTGAGTTGGCCAACCCTGAGCTGAGCAGGGTGCTCCCGAATGGTCACAATGGTTGACGGGTGTCCTCTGGCTTTACATTTTTCTACTTAACTAAAGCGAGAGACACCCTATTCTGATAACCAACGATCCTTGAGAGAACTTATTGAGTGAAGCTTTCAGGCATAACGATATTAAGTTTTACCGCTTGATTCTGCTTTGAATTATGTTTATCTTTATTTTGATCCTTACTTCTACTTTGAGTCTTCGGTGCGGTCGCAATCTTAGGATCCAGCTTCCTCCAGAGTGCCCCCGTTACAGTACGAACTTGGGTCGCCAATGGGTTGACAGGCTGCTCGCCCCATGAGGCCAGCATCAAATTCGGCTCGGCGGACTTTCTGGCCTCTGCATGCTCTGAGGGGGACGACGCATGGCGCTCATTGGGTGTAAACGGCGGAGGACAGTTTGGTGAACCAGGCCCCTCCGCAGGTAGCGGACTCAGATTAAGCTCCCCATCGACTGTGTCCGGTTCAGCCTCAATGCCGGCATCCATTGTCCCCAGCTGCCGCTCCACCTTCCGCTGGGGCTCCGGACATTCATCCCCATGTATGGCTCATTACCCTCTTGCATCGCCACCAGGTTGGGTTTACCACTGTTATTTGTTGGGGTCCAAGGTGGTTTCTTTAGGTCCGTCGCCTGTCCTCTGTGGCTATGTGAACTCAAAACACATGTGCCCAAGTTAGGACAAGGGACAGAAGCTTGGTTACAAGGAGATAATGTAGAGCCGGGATCCGGGGCCAGGATGGCCCGTTTGTCAACATGAGGCCCCGATCAGCAGCGACATCGGACTCGGGCTCTCATTCTCCAACCTCAGCCCTATTGTGACATATCGTTCGCGCAGTCCTTTTTGTGGTATTATCCCTCCTCGTAGTCCTCGATGAGGTGGTTCCCTTTGCAGCCGCAGCGGACCACACGGGCCTGTGGCTATCACAGTTCGGCTCCACATCGCTACTGGCCCACTCCTCATCTCAAGGGGTGTTCAGGTTATCAGGTGGGTCAAACCAGAAGTCACCCGGAGGCGGGGTGGTAGCTTCCGTATTTGTGATTCAATGTCCACAGAAGAGCAGATCTATTGGTTTGCTTGACGGGTTCAAGGACCACCATATGCGGACATGCCTGCTATTTGTGGTTCGCATCATTTCAGCAAGCCTCAACCGCTACCGAGCATCGTCTCTTAGCCAACGTGTACCTTGTCCCGCCCGACCAACTAGCATACGCTATCTGAATCCACCTGACAAGATTCTGTCTGTGCCCACAAGCAGGGTCGCAAGGGTGGAATCAGTTAGCTCCATCCAGTAAACAGGTTTGTGGGTTTGCCACTGGACTATTTCCATGCCGGCAGGAAGTGCGGTGCTTGGGTGGACTTCGGATGGCCGATGCACCCAGAGAGGAACACAGCTGGGACCGGCCTGACCTGCCGGAGCTGTATTCGCATATATTGTACATTAAGGCGGACACTTGGGGCTAACTTACGATTATTTCTGGCGGGGGCGTGGTTCGCAACCGCAATACCGGCAACAAGCTGCACTTTCAACATGTCTGTTACGATAGCCTGATGGTTTTTTGCTATGTCCTTTAGCAAAACGTCAAGGCATTCGTTAAAACGGTCACCACAGAGGGTCTCAGCCTGCTAGACTCCCGACCTCCGGCTAACAGGCTGGATGGTAATAGCATATGCCTGGAGGGCCGCCCATTGGGCGGCTGTATTCTGCTTCGCTGGGATCTTGTCTTGCTCCATCTTATGTTTCCTAGCATTTCTCCAGGGTTTATACTGCTGACCACAGGTTCGTGGGTGGGGGAAGCCGCAAATGTGCTTACACAAGGTAACAGCCCCCACGTATTTAAAGGCCCCCGATTTTTCAAAACTGAGGCCAACCTTCAAGGCTACCATTGTAATACTGGTGGGGGCAGGGGTGGTTGCTGGATGCGAAAGACGCTTTTTTTAAACAAAAACGGTCTCTGAGTGGATGAAAGATGACCGCTAGCAGCAGCTGGTACGTTTGAGGATGAAGGATTGTGCAAGAGCCAAAAATGGCAATAGAGCGGGCCTAGTGGATAGTAAAAGGAGTTCTGCTGATGGTAAACGGCTGCGAGAGAAGGTTATTCGCTAGGGAAACACAAATAGGGAAATCTGAAATGTGCTGAGGATATGCTAGTGGTACTGCGGATGAGTGAGAGGTTGTGCTGAGCTCAGTAGGTCCTATTAGGATGGGCTGGCAGATCAAAGATAGGATTGGGATGTGGGAAAGGGTCGTGGAGAGATGATAGAAGGGGGGAAAAGAGAGAGCTTCTATAGGCCGCATGACCATGGTTATAGTAGGGTTCGTAGTATTGTACTCTGTACAATCTGGAATATTGATATCTTGAAAAGTGATGTGATTCAGGTACAAAGACATAACCTAGATAGGCTTCAGATAAGGTTTTAAGCCGCAACAGAGCCGCATGAGACCCGCGACCCGCGAGCCAAGACGCTTCCAAACCTCTTCAGTCTGCGCACAATAGCGTTAGCATCCTCTTAACAAAGAATAGGTTTCACAAGTTAAACATGGAATACCAGTTGGCAGCTTGAATATCCGGACCTGTTCGTTATCCGACTAAACAAACTTGAAGTTTCCCGATTTACAGCTTGAAAGAAACCTGCCTTTCACTTTGAAAAATACTCCGGCCGCTGCAGTCCGTCTGCCCATCAGCTCACGCATCCGCCAGACTACATGAAAGAGAAACAAACAAACACCACAAACAAAGACCTCCAAGACAACAAAGTGTCCTTATTGCAGGCGACGTTGTCAACAAGCAGCTGCATACGAAAATAGCTGCATACAATTCATCTTGATATCGTTCTATCCTTCAATGGGATTGGGCAACGGGGCCTCCTCCACGCCACGACCTAATTTGGTTCGTGATGAACTTGAAACCATGACTGACTCAGACTACAAGTCTGATCCCAGGCTCGAGATCGCCGATATCCATACAGCAAGTGGTGAGATAGATGAGATGGATAACGATTGAGGCACAGAAGACATCTCACACCGACCGGTTCGCGCACGCCCTTCTGGTCCAACAACCATTCTGGGTGCCGGCAGACTTCTCGGTGAAGTTGCTGGCAATACAGAGCCCAACAAGGCCATAACTGACAACCCTTGCAGCCCTTCCTCATCTGAAGACTACTTTAATTTGGTGAGCTGGTTTGGGCAGAGCAAGGGAGCCAAGTCGCAGAGCAAGCGTACTTTGCCCACGGTTTAGGAGGTATGGATAGCAGATCATTCGGGTCAGCCTATACCTTACGACAAAGCCTCGACGTACTGGACCCATTTCGTGAATACTTGGTCTGGGCGGAGGCCAGTATTGGTGATGGTCGACATGCAACAAGTTTATATTATCCAAATATTCTTGATTGTGTCCGCTACCTGATCCACCAGGTCACCTATAGCTGAGATATAGTTTACGCACCTATCTGAGAATAGGATTCATGTGGGGAGCGATTATGTTCAAAGATGTATACGGCTGACTGCTGGTGGGATATACAGGTATGAGATAGGTCCTGACAGGTCTTAGGACAGGTGTTTTCTGTGCTAACAGCATATTCCGTTCCTTGGCAGAAAACTTTGCCCGCTATGTCAACAGTGGTTCCCATTATCAGATTGGGTGACCAGACACACCTTACGAATTTCTCAGGAGATAAGAAAGCCTAGCCAGTATACATGACGATCGGTAATATCCTTTCACAGACGAAAAACAGCCCTGCCAAGATGCCAATCCTACTTCTGGCATTGCTTCAAGTACCCCCAAAGTTCACTGGCGAAGCAGCCAGTGCCAACGAATCCCAGCGGCAGATAGAGTTTCTTACGGGGCGGACGTGGCCTTGAAAAAGGTGGGCCCCTGGCCCTTTTCGCCGCCCACCCCCACTCAACAGCCTGGGGCGGGGTGTCTTTTTCGGCATTCCCTGCCCCTGTCCCCGCTTAGGCCCCAGCCTCACCCATACCCCTGACGGGTCAGGTTAACAATAGGTAGTAGCAAAGGAGGCGCTGTCCAAGGAATGAGTCCGAGTGGGCCCAGGACGGGTACCGGGCGAGTATTACCTCAAACATACCCCCCGCAGCCCCCTGTAAGTGAGTGATCTGGCAAGTGAAAAGCCGCCCCGCCCTGCCCCGTAACGATCACTAGCGGCAGACAAATGCGGATACCCTGTAGGCTGTCCTCGATCTTGTTCTGCCACCATTACACCCGGTTGTCCAACAAGCAATGGTCATGCCAGTGGATTGTGTGGACCGCAAAACCCCCCTTTGTTTTCCCATTTTGAGGGCCTGGATCGCAGATCATCCTGAACATGCTGCCTTACAATGAATCGGCAGTAAGTCAGGCCCAAAGTGTGAGGTTACGTGCGAGGAGGGTGGTGGGGATCAGCGGCGGATATATGAGACCCGCGACAAGATGCGATATAGGGAGAAAGCCTTAAGGCATGAGTGGGCAGAAGCAGCCGGCATTGGACAATACTTTTAGCGGTTGTGTGTCAAAATAGGAAACAAAGTATTCCTTGGACTGGATCGAGCAAGCCCCACTGACCTACACAAGCCGGACCTCTTGCACAACATCTACCTTGGCATATTCAAATATATGATGGAATGGGTGGAAGGATTCCTGAAATAGCATAAACGACTACAGGCATTTGACGAAGATTGGAAAGAAATTGCTCTGTACGCCGCATTCGGGGTACCAAAACAGGCCTTTTGCGAAATCACACAATGGGAGGGAAAAGGGAAAGGAGGTGCGCAATCTCGGCCATCTTATTTCAGCCGTATTCGTGTCGGCATTGCGAAATCTGGACCGTTGTCAGTATCATGATTTCCAGAGCGCTTTGAAGTGTGTTAGCCCGCTGGTTGATTTCTCTCTCATGGCTCCACATCAGAGTCATAGATCTGATACACTATCCTACATAGAAAGCTACCTGTAGACATTTCACAGGACAAAGGACATTTTTCTCAAGTTTCGTACCTCGAAGGCTACTCGCACATGAGCAGATGGCCAGGATAGGGAGCTAAGGGAACTGATGGCGGATCAGCATGCTAAAGAAGTGCACCATAGAACCGTTGCTAATCACCGTCGACAGGCTGATCAAGAGAGGGTAGAAAGGTCTGATTCATGGGCGGATTTGATATGGCGTAAGAACCACTTCAACTTCATCAAGATGTACTACCTCACTCACTTTCCCTCCCACATACGGCGTTTTGGATCCATATCGATGTATTCAACCGAGATCGGTGAACTAGCACATATGGATTAGATTAAAGATGGATACCGCAGGTCAAACAAGAATGACGCCGCCTGGCAGATCTTGTCGCAATATGGCCGCCAACATGCCCTAGGAATGAGGTTGTAGACTATAGAAGCACTATCGAAAGGTAACGGTGTCATCATGGCTGAAGATAGAGGGATGGAAATGCCGGCTTTTTCAAGTCACAGTACCCCTCGCCGGGTTCTTAAAGGCCGTATGAACAACACCAGCACACTGACCGAACATGTGCTATCCTGAATATCCTTTATTCCCACATGATGCAGGAGATACTATATTTTACTAGGCGGCGTGCTGCGGATAACCAGCGGTTGCGAGCTAACCCCACCCAACTAGGGTTACTCCCTGCAGAAGGATTTGCTTAGGTTGAAATTCCAGTCGCCAATTTTCAGGAAGCTGACATGTTCCAGATCCACCAGGCGTGCTACTTGTGCTTCCCAGCCAAGATTTGCCTTCCCTATTTGTCGTAGTAAGATTTACAAGGATTGTTGTGCCAAAGGGGAATAGTGTGTATATGGTGCATGACTAGTGTGCACGCCAAGCATCCGGAAGATTAAGATTGGGTGGACACGTTCAGAGTACTTATGGTGAGTGGAAGTTAGCCTGGATTCTCCTGGAATCCGTTATAATAGATTGTTAGAGCCGCACTAGTTATGCACGACTCTGCACACTATACCTCTTTGGCGGAAAGATCCTTGCAAACCCCACTAGGACAAATGGGGAAGGCAAATCCTGGCTAAGAAGCACGAGTACACTAGAACAAAGGCATTCCGTAACGGTGGCCCCAGAAACGATTAGGTATGGGTCCAGACTGGTGTGAAAGAGAACAATGGAGATTTACGAGGACGGGTGTTGGCTCGGTTGCTAGCACCTTTCATGATAAGCAATATTCTCAGTCAGGCGGGAGCTGTCAATCTGTTGGAATTGGTTTAGATACTTAATCCGGTCTATAGTGGCAGATTTCACATTGCGAGCGAACATATTCGTATCAGCATGGGGGTCAATGGTCGATCCATGCGTGTACTGAGTATAGGGGCAGTGATTGGACAGGCACAGGTAATTCCTCGCCTGGAGAGGCAATGGATAGTGAATCACAGGATTGATCTGCGGACGTTTATTGAAATATATTAAATTATTCTATCCAATTATGTACAGTATGTATACAAGTTAAGGCTGGGCACTAATGGTGGCAGTTCCCATATTGAGTGTGCGGCTTGAACTCGGCCACAGGAGTACGACTCAATCCGCTGGCATTTCAAGGAATATTTTAAATAGGTTGAATTGTGTTGCATGAATATGCGCCCAAGTTCCAGCCGTACACTTCAGAGGGCCGTGCGCATATTCAATGTCCGGCTTCAACTCCGCCGCCCGGGATACTACAAGATCTGTGGGCCTTTAAGGGAATATTTTAAATAGGTTGAATTGTTCAGGATGAATAGGCTGCCAAGTTGAAGCTGTACACATAAGCTGGAAGTTCCCATATTGAGTGTCCGCCGTCAACTGGGCCACGGGAGTAATATACGAAATGCGGGCAATTAAGTCAATATTTTACATAGTTTTACATAGGTTGAATTCAGTAGGCCGGCGAGTTAGAGCCGGCGACTTAAGGGAGAGACTCCCTTAGAAAGTGTCCCTCTTCAACTCGGCCGCATGGGTTCTGCGGATGATTAATAACACCAATTTATTCTCTCCTGTGGTGAAGCCAACTAAAGTAGAAGGTCTTGATGGTGGCTGCGCCGGGCGTCTTGTAAACAGTAAGAGTATTATGGAAGTGACAGTAGGGCGCAGGCCAAGAAAAGAGCAAACCCAGGATGTTAGTTGATGGGAGCGGACAGATCTAGGTCACTAGAGGTGAGAGGGGATCTGGGAGGGCCGCCGGATGGGTGCACTTGGTAAGAGTAGGGAGGAGGCCTGTAGACGAGAAGATAAGGGGGCGGATACAACCCGAAGGCGGTGGGAGGGGGTGGGGTGGCAAGGAGCCCGTCGGACATCTTGGAGGGAAAGTGGGGCGTCCGGGCGCACCAGACGCAAGCCATGAAAGACAAAGAGGGCGCACGAGATCTGGAAGGACAGGAGGCCAAGAGCGGACTGGCTTCACCCCGACGCAGACTCAATACCTCCGGTGAAAACACTTTTTTTGCTGATGCATGGACGTCGTATACCCCTTACAGTTCTGCATCTTCAATCTAGTGAGAACGTTCTTGATGTATGCACCTTAGCTGAGATAGATCCTCCACGCGTGCCGTTCGCGTTCGCCTAGTATAGGCAAGAAAAACTTAACATTTCCGAGATCTTTGAAGCAAATCTCTTGCTTATGGCTGACATCATGCATGTGACTTCCGCTTTACTCGCAATAAGTAGCATGTCCTCCACCCAAATGATGTTAGTCACACCAGATCCCTTCATATCAATCCCATCTTCATACGTAGAACTTTCCATTCCCAGTCGCTTCTTCAGATGTGACTCGAGTGTTATGTACCAGTTACAACCAGCTTGCCGTAGACCCTAAAGACCTTTCTTTAGCTAAACCATGACATTGGTTCTTTGTGTCCCACTCTTGTCATCATTATATCCATTCTGAAAGACTATCATTCGTCCGGATGATACACGAAACTCTTGTGGTAACTGGAGGTATATCTCATACACTATTTTGCTTTCGAAAAAGGGGTAATGATGTCCAACTCCACGATTTCTTTGTCCTCCGCCGCCGCCTTGGATAGAACTATTCGAATCGCAGGGAACGAGATTGTGGGACTGTAGGTTTTGCTGGATTCAATACCGGGATGTTGCCGAAAGCGGTGTTCAACCAAACGTGCTTTGAATCGTTCAACGCATCCGTCTTCTCCAAACTTCTCTTGTAAAACCATGCGTGATGAAATGATATGTAGATCGCTCGTCTCATCTGTTTTTAGTACAACTGTCCACGTATCATGTTTTCGTGTGAATTCTCCTCTGAAGTGATAGCCTTAACCCACTCCTGTCTGTATGCAGCGGTTATGGCTCGATTGATTTATTCTGGTCCATTGGTCACCATAAAAGTATAGTCAATTCCGGCATTCACAGTATCTTCTTCTGGCTCGTCGCCATCTCATCTGATACCTCTAGTACCCCTTCTACTTCAACTACTACTTCCTCCCACACTGGAAGGTTCAGCCACCCCACCTCAACTTTGTCTGTTATCTTCCTCCATTGTATCCCAGAGAGGACCGAGATTAGTCACACGCTGTGTCTCTATCCGTTTCTTCCTCACTGTACCACTCGCTTCATCCTTTTTACCACGTTCCTCTGTTGCTTTCATCCATGCTTTTCTCTCAGCTGATTCTGGTCTGCCGAACAGTTTTCCCCACGGAAGTGGTGGTAGTGGTAGTAGTGGTATTCTCCTCAGGCTCCTCCAGAGACTACTCACGGGAGCTTCGTCTTCGGGAGGTGGAGGTAGATCTGGTTGATTTTCAAACGATAGGAATATCTTCTCATCTGTCGGCTGGAAATATCATGTGTTCTCATGAAAGACTGCATCTCACGAAATCACTATACGTCTTGCTGCAGGGTTGTAGAGCCAGTATTGTATCGTAGTTTGTGTGTAATCTACACAAACCATCTTCTCCGCTCTAGGACCCCACTTTTTTGTCTGCGCGTTTTGCTGGCTTAATAAAACAGTAAGCCCTACATCCCCATACCCTCTGGTGCTTGATATCAGGCCTCCATCCAAACCACAACCGATACGGTGTAGCGTCAACTCCTCGTGTCCCCTTTGTCACAGACACACGCTTTAAGTAGACCGTCGCCTGTCGCGCTTCTGCCAAATAACTCTTGGGTGCTCCAGCATGCTGGATCAATGCTTTGGCTCTCTCCACTAGAACCCTGTTGCTGTTCTCTGAGACTCTATGCTCCTAGGAAGTATAAGGCACGGTAACTTGCCACGCTAGCCCGGACCGCTTTAGCTCCCTCTGGAACTCACCGCTGGAGTATTCACCTCCTCCGTCTGTCCTAATCACCTTTATCTTGAAGCAGTTCTGCTTGTCACTGAAGAACTTCTCCACACCGGCTTTGTAATTCTCAAAGTAGCCGGCTGTCTCGTTCTTTGACTAGAGAAACCTGATCGACTTATATTGGGCGAAATTGTCGATAAAGAGTATAAAGTATCGACATCCTCCAAGGGACTGAGTCTGCAACGGTGCACAAGATCTGAATGGACTAACTCGAATGGCGCTTGAGTCCTGTGGGTTGACGCTCGGAACGGTAGAGCTGTCACGTTTTCCCGAAAGGCACGCTGTACAGCAATTTCCTCCATTATTTGCTTGCAAACCAGGCATACCACTCGCCACCTCGGTGTTAATTATCTTTAGTACAGCTGGTAGGTGTAAATATCCAAGCCTATGATGCCAGAGCATAGTCGTTGGATCATCTTTCTTAGAAAGAAGTAGACCGAAAATCAAGGTCCTTCCCACTCTCTATTTCCTTGTTGAGCTTGTTCCATTTTTCAGCGATACTGATTGGAATCCCACCCTCATAGAACTCCACTACGTGATCTGTAAAAGCGATCTTGACGGCCTTCTTGGTTAGATGGCTGACCCATATCAATTCAGCCTTTGTCCCTCGTAGTACATGAAGTACTTTGGTCAGAAACAACCACTGACAATGTCCTCCTAGCGTCCATGTATAAGTTTGAACTCTGACAATACCAGCGGAGCAAACAAGCTCCCCGTCACTGTCATCATTTGGCGTCAGTTTGCTGATAGAGAAACGTAGGTCTCCTTAATGAAAGCGTTCCAGTTGCCAGTCATCTGGTTGGTGCATCCAGAATCAACCACTCATTCAAGTTCGTTCGTCACGCCTACTCCTCCCAGAACGCGTTACACAGTATATCCACGGTCCACTTCTTTCTCAGAATAGGTCTCTCTCCCTCGCTCTCCCAAAGTGTCTGCTTTGCGTTCGGTAGGCATTGCCGTCTGCTCATCGCTTAGTATAATACAATCGTTGTTTGCTCTGCAATCCTGTCCCCTCTGGGCTAACGATTCTCTTGTTTTTCCTTTCTTCCTGCCTCCCATACTGGGTGAGGTGATGTTGCACTCTTGCCAGCAATCAGCTTTCTTATGGCCTTTCTTGCCGCAGCTGTCACATGTACCGCTGCAGGAATTAGGGTGGTGCCCTTTCCCTCTCACGCTCGATACTAAATCAGTAGCCGGCCCTGTCCTTTCTTGACGTCTTTGGTTTTCCCTTCTTCCCTGTGTATAGAACCCTTGGTTGGGAAGTAGGGACTTCTTTCTACGAAGCTTAGCCTCATTGGCTAGCAGTAGGTCTTTTAACTTCTTGAATTCACTAAGAGAATTCTGGACTGGAAGTGCCGCTTTGATTACCATAACCAATGTTGTCTACTCTGGCGTCTCAAGTACACCCTCCAAGATGTGAAACATTGAATCCGCATATGACAGGGTTTGCGCGTACATCACGAGCTTGTCTCTGAGTTCCTGAATATGGTTGATGTGCTCAAGTACACTACCCAATTCCTCAAGCGTGGATTTGTATAGCTCTCGTTGCAAATAGTTCGAGTCGTAGCTAGTAGTCGTTTGATAATTGGCTTGCACATCTAGCGAGATACTTGAACCTGTAGTCGACTCTATTTTGTTGTAGTAGCGATTCGCGATAATGTCTGTCATTGCAATCTGAAGCGTACCCCTTGACTTCTGCATTCGAAGGTCTTGCTTTTCGTACTTCTCCATATTTTTCTCGTACTCCTTAACAAGCTTCTCTTTGTCAAACGCCTCTTTCTCGAACTTCTCCAACAGCTCCTTACGCCCATTGACTAGGTTCAACAACCTATCTCTCTGGAGATAGGCTGTCATCCTCATCACCCACAACCGATAATTGGTTGCATCCAGCTTCTCAAAGCGCACGCCGACCAACAAGGATGAACTATCTTGTCCATTGATCTTTGTTCTGAGTACAGACAGCAGGGCTACTCTCAGCTAGACATGGAAGCCTATGTAGGATAATGGAGTCTGGTGATAGGTGATACCCAAAAAATATTCACTACTGAAAGATTACGCGTGAAAAAGATTTTCCTTTTCTTGGATACGTGTGAAAACCTTTTCCGATTAAAGGGCAACATTCCCAATGCATTTGGCTGGGCTCATACCCTGATGCATGTCTGGTTGCCGCCAAGAGAATTTGCCCTCATACAGACACCGCAAGGACACTGCTATGATCGGAACTGTCATCACCAGAATGATCTGGGTCAGTGGCTGATAGGACAAGTGAGAGGTGCTTGATATTCGATGTAAATGACAAGTGTCTTGGCAAAGGAGTGTGTTCACCAGGAGAAGTTATCGTACAGAGAAAGGAATGCAGCTCAGACTAGATACAGTTCGTGGTAGCCGGCATAGTGGGCTCCTACTATACAACACCAGTTACGGCCTCGCGGTCTGATCCATAGGCCTGCTCACACGCACACGTGTGCCCTAACCTAACATACCATGATGGGGTTACTCCATCAGCCAAAGGGAATATATAAAATACTACCAAACTTCAATCTTGAAGTAGTTGGAGGTGAGAGAGTCCGAATCATTGCCCAATTTTTTGATAACCGAGTCCATTAATCGTGAAAAACACAAGATCTCTTTATCCAGCAGCAGAACCTATGGCGGGGGTTCTCCCAGCGGACGGATGACATGTTTATATTAAATCTTTATTTGAACATGGGAGAGAGGCTCGAGAAACAGTAGGGCATTCTGTAGAACCTGAGGGAGGGCTTTGTGAACGATGACGACCCCGGTTATGCTGAACTCCAGAGTCAGCTAGTGTACTAGACTCCAGGTGATGCTGCCCTACCGAATGAGATACTGATTGACACCCTGGGCTGAGGCCTGGGGGGGTTGAGGATAGTCAAAATCGGTTGCAGGAGACGGAAATATCCCTGGATCTCAGTCAAATGTCTATTGACTCAAAGCGAACCTTTCTCAATTCTGATCCTGGGTCGAATCATGGGAGTCTTTACAAGGCTGGGGGTGCTGTCATCTGTCAAATGAGCAATTCACTTATCGCTCAGCCTGGAGGATTGTCACAGCATAGAAGCTGGGCCGGAGGAAACCAATAGTCAGCAGGATGGTGCGAATACCACGGAGGGTGCTTAAGGGGAGGTGATAAGTGTAGGTAGATTTAACTATTTTTTCTAGTCATAGAATGCGCAGAAGCGGGGGCAATTAAGGTCATATGCAATAGTCCCATAGTATCATAGTAGATAAAGTAATATAGGTCGTCAGGAGGATGTCAATAAATTATGATGAATATCAGGATACCTTTAAGAAAGCGAGCATCAGTGTAGAATATGGGTGAGTGTGAGGAAGAGGTCCAGAATAGTGGCTATGTGATCAGTGTGTCTGGATGGAGGGCGGAAGTATTGTGAGTCTGGGAGGTGGAACAAGAAGCAACTGACATTTGTAAGGATCAGGTAAATAGTCCAGAGGGTAGGAGCACCAGTGGAAGGGTATAGGTATCCGGACGGGGAAGGCAGATACAATAGCGGCTAGGATGGCGTCAGGACACAATAGCCTGCCGTCGGAAGGTGTGAGAAGATGATACCCGTGCGTCGCAAGACTTCAAGACATGATCGGTTAGCGTCAGTAGGCGTCAGGAAACACAGGACGTAGGCTGCATTTCAGGGGATCAGGACGCAATGGGACGTGGAGCGAATCTCCGCAGGCGGAATCGGATCAACTTTGCATCCAGAATGAGAGTTTACGCCCTGTGCGTCCTGTGCGTCCTGTCCCTCAGATGCGCAGCAAGAGGAATAAACCTTTTGCTGCTGTCATGGCTAATCAAACCATCAGGAGTAACAATTGCATGATACTTCAGATAATGCTCTCCCTTTCAACCATTAAACCATGTGTGCTGGCATCGTGATCGTGGTGTGATAGCCTAAATATTACCATCAATAACCCCTCAAACCCTCTCTATCGGAGCACACTCCCTTCTCACTCCATCTGAATATTAGAATAATTTTGCTAGTGTTAGTGTCACAAATCGTGACTAAGCAAGGCAGATTTCACATGACTAATACTTATTAGTCATAAGGTATCTTGGTTTTCACACTATGACGTCACTTGACTCATAGGTTTCACATGACTACGCACTTGCGAGTTATTGTTATGTTTTGATTGGTTAATGTTTGCATGACTCACGATTGTGATATCATATGATGTAATGACTTTCGCACATGACTCATATTATGAGTCATGGGTTTCACGCATGTGACTCGTTTGAGCACATGACTTGGTTTATGAGTTTTTGATTGGTTAACGGAATGTTGCGAGATGACTCCTATGAGTCATCGATGGATTTCGCGCTATGACTCACTATGAGTCATAGAGGTTTATGTAGCGTGAGGTGATGAGTCACCAGGGTTAGAGTTGTGAGAAGATGCCTATAAAAGGTGGGTGGTTTTGACCAAGAGATAGGACACGAACCTTCTCCCCTGCACCTCCGGCGATTGAAATGTCAACACCACGGGAAATCATCGTCACTTGCCCCCACCCATCTCTCTTCCCCCACGATCGCTACTGCCTAGGGGTTGATGGTAAGCCATCTTGCCTCCTCTCCTGGGGCACGCATGCCTCCCCTCCTTGGGGTTCTTGTTCCCGTTCATCGTTGACACCAGCTCATGAAGTTCGGTTCTCCCCCTTACCCCGCACTGGCTTTGCACCTCGCTTAGCATTTTGCGCGGTCGGAAAGCTTCACGCTTCGTTCACGGTTGGTGATATGGCGTCCGGACTCTCTGTCGAAGTAGGCTTCGGTTCTGCGGGGCTTGTACCTCAGATGGGGAAAGCGTTGGTTAGTAACATCACGGTCCCGCTCGGTTTCGCTGTCGTCCGAAAAGACCTTGCTATGGCCCGTTTGTCAATTGTGGCTAGCCCGCTCGCGATCCTTCCTCCTCCCCCCTCCCGGTTCCGCCCGCTGGCACCGTACTGCCCCATAAGCTGGCACCTTACTGCTAATTATCCCCCCCCGGCTGTCACCCTACTGCTCCCCACTGGCTGGCACTCTACTGCTACTCAGCGGCTGGCACCCTACAGCTACTCCCTGGCTGGCACTTTACTGCTCCTCCTCTGATCGGTTGACCCTTCCTCGGTTACGCCTAGTCGTGGTATAGCACTGCCTCCGTGGCTATTGTTCAACACCTTGGATCGATGTAATGACCTGCACGACCGCGCGAGTGGTTACAGCGGGCCCACGGTTATCTGTGTTTTCTCATGTCAGCGATCATCCATCCTCTCCCTCAGGCCCCGAAACGCCCTTAGAACAGCCGTCGTTTCTTTTGTTTTAGGGAGCCTGCTGAAGGGTTTGGATCTCTCTACCAGTACGTTTCTATGTATTGTTTCCTTACATGTCTGGGGTATATTATCTTAGGTACTAGGCGGGGGAGACTTTTCCTATAGACTCGGGGTGTTTGATTTTTCCCATGAAGAGGTGAAGTGGGCGGTGGGATTGCATTTATAGGTTTTTTTCTCTTCATAGCTCGGGCTGCATAAGGCTTTTTGTACCTAGAAACAAATAACGCATGATACAAAAAAAAAAAAAAAAAACAACAACCAAGAGATAGGATCTTCACGCAACCATCTAAATACTTTTCTATACTTCAAGATATTGCAATACAATTATACATTACTCTCTTTATCTACACTTCCCCTCTACGAGCGTGTACGCTCTAAGAAACCGGAGACTATTGTAATAGTCTCGACGGGCCACTCGAACATAGAACTCCTGGGATAGTTGTATCAAGCACGACAATCCACCCATCTTACTCTCTGACGAGATAGTATCCTTTGACGGGTCACTCCGACAAGCAAGCCAGTTCTGTACTATCTGAAGAGATAGTATTCCCCTACGCTCTATTGTAGACAAGAAGAATGGCTCACCCTAGCGAACGACTGTTGTTGCCTGTTGCTTAACTACCTAACAATAGGATTGTTACATTTGGTTGCGTCTCATCGCAACACCCAACGACAGAACGGCTCAACAGTCTGTCGATCAGGAGATCGACCTTACTGAAACAGAAATCAACCTAGAAGGACTAGGGGAAGCGTTATCCAAGTCTATTCAACACTCGCGAACCGCAAGCTCCGCAACAGATAGCTCGGAAGAAGGATCAGACTCGGACGAAACAGACGCAGTACCTACAAGAAGGAACACGATGGCATCCACATCCGATCGCAATCCAGGTACCAAAGGAAAGGAACTACCCCGGCTTCCCAACCTCACGCCGGAACAAATACAACAAATTATTGGAGCCTTAACCGGAGGAGTGAGGAACACAAAGAAGCCCAAAATTAAGGAACCCAGCACATTTCACGGGGAACGGGATCAACTCAGAGGTTGGCTGGCCCAGCTGTCAGTCTACTTCAAAGAAGTAGGATAGGAATTCGACTACAACAATGACAAAATTGTCTACGCGCTTAGCCTTCTGAGAGGAGACGAGTTGAAATGGGCTACGGCATACATCGAGAGACGACAAGAGGTAACCTGGAGCAGTTGGGACGACTTCAAGAATGAACTGCAGGGACAGTTTGGCGAAATCGATGAGCAAGGAGCAGCAAGAGCAAAACCGATGAGAATGGCGCAGGGATCGAAAGGAGCTACAGAATACTGGAACAAATATAGACTTGTCCCGAGTCAAACGGGGATGGACGATACAACCCTGACTTTTCACCTGATGAAAGGATTCAAAACAGAACTACAAGACGCATGGGCAATGGATAGATCAGATTCGCAAGACCCACAATTCGTCGCAAACTGGGCTATTAAAAAGGAAACCAAAATGGCAGCTATCAAACACATGCGTCAGGGGACGACAAGCAAGGGAACAACTGCATCGTCCGGAACGTCGAAAAATCAAAATGAGACCTTTCGACCTCAGAACGATAATCAGGGGGACCCAATGGAGCTCGATGCAACGCGAAGATGGCCTGGATTCAACATCTCAGCAAAGGAATACGAACGAAGAATGAGAAGCAACCTATGCCTCAAATGCGCCAAACCCGGACATTCAGCATCAGCATACCGAGGCCTGGCCAACAACAAAGAAGGAGCGACCTGGGAACCACGGAATGACAAAAAACCATGGAGACCACCAGCCAAAGCCAGGAAAATGGAGGTCACAAAGGAAGAAGAGTCGGGAAAAGACGAAGGTCCCCAGTAAGCAATGGTCTGAGGGACAGGACCAAACCAAAGCCCATTGAGATGAGGAACCTTTACGCGGCACTGAACAACACGGAAGCATTGAATAACGAAAATGACCATATTATGGTCACGATACGACTACACGGCACAACAAGACAAATCACGATAAACGCGATGATCGACTCGGGAGCAACCGAGGACTTTATCGACAAAGGGTTCTGCAACCAATACAACATCAGAACCACACAAGCAAAAACCATACGAGAAGTTTACCTGGCGGACGGTCGACCCAGCGCTATGGGACCAATGACCGATACAGCGAAGGTACCTGTGGACATCGGTAGCCATACGGAATTGGCTATTTTCCAAGTGGCAAAACTACGCAACCATGAGGTCATCCTCGGAATGCCATGGTTAAAGCAGCACAGTCCCCGAATTGACAGGGGTCAAGGCAAGATCACCGTTGAAAGTGAAAGGTGTACGACATGGTGTTTAAAGGAATCACCCACGGTATACGCGATACCAGAAGACGAAGCACGAGAAGAGAACTTCAAAGTCGAGTTTGGCGTCGGTCAAAGCAAGAAAGATCAGCGAGCCAGGGTTAAGAAACTTGACCCGCAAGGAAAGATACCGACTCGAGGATCGGCACAAGCAGCAGGACACGACCTGTACGCAAACGAAAGCAAGACGATACCGGCCCGAGGACAAGAAGTTGTCCGAACTCAAATATCAATCACACCACCACGAGGAACCTATAGCAGGATAGGGCCAAGAAGCGGCATGGCACTTAAACATCAGATTGCTGTCAATGCAGGCGTGATCGGCTCCGACTATACTGGGGAAATCAAAGTGGTACTAGCCAACATGGGCAACCAAGACTATCGAGTCAAAAACGGAGATCGGATAGCACAACTTATCGCGGAAAAAATAGTCGAAAGGGATTGTTACCAGGTCCGAACGCTCAAAAAAACCAACAGAGAACAACCAGCATTTGGAAGCACAGGAACTTCCAAGGCACAGATCTGCGAGATCACTGCCAGAGCCTTCGGAAAGTTTTACCGAAGACCGGACACGACCACAGGAATCCTGAAGTACAGCAAAAAAGAAGGACACATAAGCCTAGAATCAGTCAACATTAGCACTGAGCTAGCCATCAAAAGCGGAAAATATCAAAAGCAACGAAAACTCGAAGAAACGGTGCCTCAAGAATATCATGAATACTTGGATGTATTCGAAGAAGGAGAAAAAAGTAAGCTACCACCTCACGGACCGGGGGTGGACCTGGAAATCAAACTCGAAGAAGGAGAGGGAATCCCGATCAAAAAGATATACGCACTTTCCCAGGACGAACTAAAGGAACTCTGGGGCTATATCAAACAGAACGAGGAGAGACGATGGATAAGAGAAACCTACTCCGAAGAGGGATCTCCCATCATGTTCGTCAAGAAAAAAGATGGAAAACTTCGACTATGTGTCAACTATAGGGCACTCAACCATGTTACCAAAAAGGATCGATACCCCCTACCACTCATAGGGGAAGCCTTGGACAGGCTACAAACGGCAAAATACTACACCAAACTGGACATCCAGGACGCATACCACAACGTCACAATAAAAAAAGGAGACGAATGGAAAAAGACATTTACCACGAAATACGGCACGTACGAATACTTGGTAATGCCTTTTGGGCTAACCAATGCACCTGCAGCATTCCAAAGATGGATGAACAGAACCTTGCAATCATATATCGACATATGCTGCATAGTGTTCCTGGACGATGTCCTGATATACTCAGATAACCAGGAACAACACCAAAAAGATGTGGCTGCCATCATCCGAGCCATACGGCAACAAGGAATGAAACTCAAACGATCGAAATGCGAATTTCACCAAAGAGAAACAGAATACTTAGGATTCATCATCAACAATGAAGGAGTCAAAGTCGACCTTATCAAAACAGCAGCCATATGGGATTGGAAAACACCAACCAACAAAAAGGGAATTAAGGAATTCATGGGGTTTTGCAACTTCTGTCGACGCTTTGTAAATGGATTCAGCAGAACAGCCAAACCACTATACGACCGAACCAAGAAAGATGTCATCTGGGAATGGGGAAACAAAGAACAAACCGCCTTTGACGAGCTAAGACAGAAGTTATGCTCGACCCCAGTATTGACATACTTCAAAGCGGGAAGACCAGTGCTTGTCGAAACCGACGCCTCACAATATGTCTGCTCAGGCATATTGTCCCAACAGGACGAAGACGGAAAATGGAAACCAATAGGATACCGATCGAAGACAATGAAACCGGCCGAATCCTACTACGACGTACACGACAAAGAACGGTTAGCAATAGTTCAAGCGCTCAAAGAATGGAGACGATACCTTAAGGGAAGCGGACAACACTGCAGAGTCTTGACAGACAACCAAAACTTGATAAGATTTACCACCACTAAGGAGTTAACGGGACGGCAAATCCGATGGAGTGAAGTCCTGAGCGGCTTCGACTTCAAAATTGAATATCGGCCGGGAAAAGAAGGAGGCAAGCCAGATGCCTTAACTCGACGAAAAGCAGACATGCCACAGGACGGAGATGAACGACTTACACAGCAAGAAAGAATTCTCCTACCAAAAGAAAAATACTTCGAGACCAGCATCCAGGAAATGGAGACAATAAGACGCGAAGAAACAAGCTACGAAGAACTTCACAACAAGGCGGCCCAAAACGAAGAAATTGAAATGATAAGGAAACCTTTAGAATGAGGAGACAAAGAAGTGAAGGGAGTGGCCCTAGGAGTATGCCAATGGAAGGACGAATACCTATGGCACCAAGGAAAGATTTGGGTTCCCAACAAAGAAGGAATTCGGACCAACCTTATACGACAACACCACGATATTCTGCAAGCGGGACACGGAGGAACGGTAAAAACAACGTAGCTCCTCCAACGCAAATACTATTGGCCTCACAAGCGCAAAACGATAAAACAATACGTCAAGAATTGCGACATGTGCCAAGAACAAAGGTGGTACGACATGCATCTTATGGCCTGATGAAGCCAAATGAAAGCTCGGATCGACCGTGGAAATCGATATCTATGGACTTCATCACGGACTTACCAAAATCAGAAGGAGATGATGCAATCCTGATCGTCATCGATTGACTCACAAAAATGGCTCATTTCCTACCATGCACCAAGGAAATGGATGAGCGGCAATTCTCGGAACGCTTCATGAGGGAAATATTTGGATTACATGGGCTGCCAAAAGATATCAGAACGGACCGAGGATCCATATTCACTTCCGATTCATGGAAAGAAACGACAAACCAAGTTGAAATAGAAGGAAGATTGAGCACGGCATTTCACGCTGAAACGGACGGACAAACGGAATAGACGAATTCCACTTTAGAACAATACCTCAGAGCATACGTTAATTACCAACAGGACAATTGGAAGGAGCTCCTACCAAGGGCAGAATTCACATACAACAATGGATATCAAGAAAGCATTAAATGCACACCCTTCTTTGCAAACTACGGAGTCAACCCCGAATATCAGACCATCGGGCACCTAATCCCAGGAAAAATCACACCACCGGAAAACATGAGTGAATTACACGATACCATACAAGCGGAAATGACGGAAGCACAACTAAGACACCAAGAATACTACGATGCAGGAAGAAAACCCGATCCAAATTTACAATCAGGAGATATGGTCTCGCTATGGCCAAGAAATATACGAACGACAAGGCCATGCAAGAAACTGGACATCAAGAAAATCAGACCCTTCAAAATCTTGGGAAGGATAGGAGAAAGTGCTTATAAGCTCGATCTTCCACCATCGATGAGGATGCACAATATATTCCACATCTCTCTTCGTGAACTATATCGTGACGATAGGTTTTCCTCTCAACGAGCACAACCACCACCTCCAATTATCATCGAGGGAGAACCTGAGTACGAATTCGAACAAATTGTGGATTCCAGACTACACTACGGGAAACTACAATACCAGGCCAAGTGGACCGGTTATCCTCCTGAACACGACAAAGTCTGGTACCCCTACGAAGATTTCGAAAATGCAGGCATCGCAAAACAACAATTCCACCAAAAGTACCCCTGAAACCCTCTCTCGATCAAGATCGAGGAATACCAAAACGGGGAGACTTGGGTCTCCATAACACCACCACCGCAACTCGCACCACCACCACCACCTCCACGAATGACAACACCAAGACCCCCGACACCGAACACCGCCCAGGAAGGGTGGGAAACTGCCGTGGGACTACCCACGAGCCCCCCATACCGAGCCGCACACGAATGGGAAGAAGCAGAGAAAAAAGAATGAGCTGGAAAGGAGCACGATGTGCTGTCAGGGACGGCATGTTACGACGACGGGTGCGAAGTGCACTACAGAGACAAGGAAGCCTCGGGATGGTTTCCCAAGACCGATCTCGGTCTATGCCATCAGTACCGGTATCGCACCGGAACAAAAAACAGCAGAGGAAACACCATGGGCAGAGCGTGACATGGTACAAATGCTACGACGACAAATGCTTCGTACAGGTGCAAGAGAAGATCAAAGCCGGGTACTACCCCCAGGAAAACGGCGAGAGGAAACCCCTCTCAAAATGGCATCGAAGACACCCCGAGCCGGAACAACGAAGGAAATTCGGTGCCGTGAGGACACGGCAGGAGGAGGGGAGCGAAAAAACTCAACCAGAGGTCGGGGTCCTACAAAGGCAAATCCAGGAACTGTTGAACAAAAGGCAACAAACACTGGAAAGGGACGAACACAGCCGACGGGAGCTAGCCAACTACGAGACCACAATAGGACGAATGCGCGAAGAAATCCAAGGACTTCGCACAACGGTCGCGGGATTGGGTTTCAGCATAGCGAGGTTGAGGAACCAGATGGATGCCAAAAAGCGAGCAAACGAGGAGCTCAAACACAGGAACCACAGCCTCCGAAAGGAGCCCAGAAGAGCTGGGCAGAGCTTGTTGGATCTGGGAGTGTAGCATCGTGGGACCGATGCTAGGGGGAGACAGGAGCTAATGTCACAAATCGTGACTAAGCAAGGCCGATTTCACATGACTAATACTTATTAGTCATAAGGTATGTTGGTTTTCACACTATGATGTCACTTGACTCATAGGTTTCACATGACTACGCACTGGCGAGTTATTGTTATGTTTTGATTGGTTAATGTTTCCATGACTCACAATTGTGATGTCATATGATGTAATGACTTTCGCACATGACTCATATTATGAGTCATGGGTTTTACGCATGTGACTCGTTTGAGCACATGACTTGGTTTATGAGTTTTTGATTGGTTAACGGAATGTTGGGAGATGACTCCTATGAGTCATCGATGGATTTCGCGCTACGACTCACTATGAGTCATAGAGGTTTATGTAGCGTGAGGTGATGAGTCACCAGGGTTAGGGTTGTGAGAAGATGCCTATAAAAGGCGCTTGGTTTCGACCAAGGGATAGGAATCTCCTCTCATCTCGCGTACCTCCCCCGCCTCCATGAACAACAAACCGCCCCGGGGATCGCCGATCTCCAAGCCTCCATACATGACCTGTCACATCGTGTGTCAGCCCCGATCCCTGCCCCCCCTGCACTGGCCCCCACCCCACAGAGGGCACCCCAGCCCCACCCAACTGCTGGCCCCCTCCCATCAAGGAAGGGCAAAGAAAGAGCGCGTGCACCGCCCACACGCCCCTCAGCCGCCGCTGACGACCCTAAATACCTCATACCATTCTACGATACAAGACTTGGCCAGGCGTTCGGCGACCCCGAGAAATACGCCAAGCTCTATCCAAACTCATACGAGGCCGGGGAATTCCGGAAGGGAACGTACGACCTTGACTCCTTCACCCCATGCCACCTGCATCCTGACGCACACCCCTCCCCCTCTTACACGCAAGCTGCCTCCAGCTCAGGCTCGGGCGGCAAGGGCAAGAGCAAAGCTGGGAAGCCCCCTCCCCCCCAACTTGTTGCGAGTACGGCGGCCCCTCCTGTTAAAAAGGGGCCTCCCTCCCTCCCAGGTGCCCAACGACGCTTTTTTGCTCCTCGCCAGTCCCCTTCCCCTCACCCAGACGCACTCACAATTGCCGCTACCTTTCCTGACATCACTGCTCGAGTTCTTCGCGAGTCAAACTGCCTCCTCCCCTTGGCTTTCTCTGCCACCGTCAACCCTCGAGGTTCCATCACCCTAAACGTCACCGACAAGGCCACCCCCGCCGCCTCGTACGCCCTCTATTTCGTCTCCCTCACGAGGGCCCTCAACCAATCCTTCCCCGTCGGTGATAACCCCTGGTTCACCCTAGTCCTCGCCCCTACAGCTGTTCAACTAGCCATTCACGGCCTCCCCCTACGTTTCCTCCCTCAGGATGAAGAGGAATTCTTCCCATATATCAGGCAAGCAATCCTCAACGACAAAGCGACCCCGATTCTCTCAGCCAGGTACCTTAACCCTAGCAGAGATTCTAGGGAGACCAAGCAGGCCACTTCAGTGGTTATCACCGTCGACCCCAAGAACGATTCAGCCCTCACATCAGGGGTCGTCATCCTCTCACAGAAACGCAAGGTCGAACTTGCCTTCTCCTCCTGCTGAACCTCCCAGTGTAGAAACTGCTGGAGGTACGGACACGCCCATCAACGATGCCCCGCCACCCACCCCACGTGCCCCATTTGTACGCTTCACCATACTCGCGCGGCTCACAAATGTCAAAATCCCACATGCCCCAGGGGCGGGAACAATAAGCCAGTCCCATCCTGTTGTCCGACCTCGCTCCCCCATTGCTGTAACTGCGGTAATGACCACACTGCCACCTACAGCGAGTGTCCGGCTCGACCTCCCCCGCCTGTCCCCTCCCGAACCAACTCGCCAGCCCACGCCCCAACTGGTCAAGACCCCATCGATTTGGCGGTCGATGGCGGTCTAGCACCCACTACTCCCCCGTCTGGGAAGGGTCTCCATGAGGTGGACCTAGTAACCCACAGACAGCCTCGCCCTGCTGGGCCCTCCACCGGTCCTGGCACTGTTCACGGTTTCCGTGGTCCCCTCCCCCTAGAGGATCCGAGCCCTTCCCCTGCCCCTCTCGGTCGTCGTGTTCGTCCCGGTAATGAATAATCAACCCGTTTCCCCTCCCCTGGGTCAAGGGCCGGCCCCTGCCCCTGCGTTTCTTTCCATCATTCAACATAACTGCCTTCGGAGCTGGAATGTTTTTCTTTCCTTGTTTGAGTCGTTAAGAGAGGTGACCACCTACCCCTCAATAGTCCTGTTACAGGATCCACCTGTCAACAAGGCTCAGCTTCCCTCCTTCAGTGGTTTCAAGTCCTTTTTTCCTCCGGTTAGGAAGCCATGCGTGGCTGCCTACCTTCATATGTCTTTTCTTTCCAACTACACGGTGCTTCCGAACTTTAAGGGGGTGGACGACGTCCTCGCCCTTGATATCTCCTCTAACGAGCCACTTTTTGGCACCAGTTTCCATTCTTTCAGGATCATTAACGCCTATTCTACTAATACTGTGGACCACAGGGTCCACTCCGTCCCACCAGAAGTTTTTTTTCCCGATCTTGTGTTCCCCCTCCTGGTCGTAGGAGACCTCAACATCCACAACCCCCTCTCAGACCCAGTACTACACTTCTCGCCAAGGGAGATCTTGTCCTCGAGCCCCTATTATGAGAGAGCGGCAGAGTCCGGCTTCGCCCTCCTCAATCCCCCGGGGGAGTACACAAGGTTCCCCCTAGTAGGCAAAGCCCGCCCCTCGGTGATAGATCTCGCCTTTGCAAACCCCACCATCCTCCCCCTGGTGAAAAGCTGGGAGGCCTCCCTCCCCTCGACTCGTTCCGACCACATTCCAATAACAATCACTCTTGCCACGCCCTCCCTAAACCAGAGGCCCCCGCGCCCAAGATGGGAGGACACGGACTGGGACGCACTGGACCCGATCCTTACGGATTTCACAGTCCCGGCCGCACCGTCGTGCCCACCCCCCCGAAACTGGACGAATGGATGTCAGAATCGCTAGATCGTCTAGTTGCTATCCTCAATGAACACACGCCAGTGTCCAGACCTTCCTATCACTCCAAGCCCTGGTGGACCCCCCACCTGACCATCCTCCGTCGCGAATATCATAAGGCGGCCAGGTCGGCCAGAAAGAGCGACACCCCACACATGCAGGAAGTTGCCGGCACCTCCAAGGCGGGGTACTTCAAGGCAATCAAAGCCGCCAAGAACAAACACTGGTCATCCTTCCTGCTGACCGCCACCCCCCAGACCCTTTGGACGGCCAAGAGGTTCGCCTACGGGCGTGCCCAGCCGCGCTTCCCTTCCCTCCCGGGGGCCGAGACCCCACAACAAATGAACAACGTCCTCCTGGACCACTTCTTCCCGCCTAAGGAACCCTTCTGCCCGCCACCCAGGCTTAGGCCGCACAAGTCGGCACCCCCCCTAACAACAAATGAGATAGCCGCGGCTCTCTCCAAGTGCTCCCCGATGTCGGCTCCAGGACCGGACGGGGTACCCTACTCCACCTGGAAGCAGGTCAACAAGATCAACCCCTCAATCCTTCTCCAAATACTTGCCCCACTGGTCCTCCTGGGGTATCATCCCGCATCGCTAAAAGGTTCAAACGGGGTAGTACTCGACAAGCTAGGGAAGGCCTCCTACGAATCACCCTCCTCCTTCAGGATAATAGTCCTGATCCGAACGTTCTCAAAGATCCTTGAGAGGATTATAGCAGCGCACCTACTCGCGGCAGCCCGGCTCAGAGGGCTGTTGAACCCCAACCAGTGTGTATCGCTCCCTAGGCTCAGTACCTACGATGCATGCCTCACCCTTACCAACGACGTCAAAACCCTGCAGAGGCCCGTCTCAAGGTCTCCTCCTTGTTTCTGGATATAAAAGCAGGGCTCGACAATGTAGACAACAACACTTTGGCCCGAATCCTTAGGGAAGGCGGGATACCCCCCTACCTGGTCTCGTGGGTTTCGTCTTTCCTAGGGGAACGAAGCTGCACCCTGATCTTTCAAGGGGCCCCAGGGACCCCAGCCCCCGTCAACGTCGGAGCCCCCCAAGACTCGCCGATCACCCCACTCCTATTTCTCCGCTACGTTGCGCCACAGCATTTCGGGATCCCTCGGGGTCTGATGATCTCGTAGGTGGACGACTTCGCCCTCACAGTAGCCTCCCTCTCCTATCGTGGCAACATCCGCCGGCTCCAGGAGCTCTTCGAGAAGCTGGAAAGAAAGGCGTCCCCCCTGGGCGTCTCTTTCTCGGTGGCGAAGACAGAACTGATACACTGGAGAACCCCTAGCCAGAGGCACTCACCAAAGTGTGTCGCACCTATTCAGATTAAGGGGGAAGTGTTTCACCCTAGTAACTCCGTCCGGTAGCTCGGGTACTGGTTCACTCCGGCCCTTGACCCCACTGCACATTTCTCGCGTTGCTTGTCCCTTGCCCAGGGTGCGTTCGCTCTCATTCGTCGCCTCAGCCCGCCCGGAGCAGGCCTGCCCCCCTACTTGTGCCACAGATTGCCGACATCACTGATTGCCCCCAACCTACTTTATGGCGCGGACCTGTTGACACCAAGTGTGGGCACAACAACCCGCCTAGATACATTCTGGCGCAAGGTCCAGAGGTGGACCACAAACTGCTTCTCTGCGACTCCCACCGGGATACTTTCAGTGTAGTCGTGCCTCCCGCCCGTCTCCCTCCTGATCACCCACCGGCAAAGGCTGGCGGCGCTCAGGGTGGTCTGCTCCCCTCCTAGTGTGAACCCGGCAATAGCCCGGCTTCACCCCTCCTTCCCTTCTCTCTCGGTGTACTGGGCGCCTCACTCCTCGCGGGCCTTAACCAGAGGCCTTTCGTCCGTTTACCTCCCCCTATACTGGAAGACACCCCGACCTTCCCCCCCCCTATGAGGAACCACCTGCCGGTGGACGCAGTGGCTCACCGGACAATACCCTTCACCCTCGGGCTATCTAATATGCCCGCGATCAATTCCCACCTCGTCTTCCCGACCCGCATCCTCCCGCCCCAGTCTCTGATGGACAGCACCTATTCCGCCCTGAAGAAGAGGGTAGGAGAGAAACTCCTCGTGGAGTGGTCCTCTCTTTTCCCGACCCCAGGGTACTACCGGCCCCCCCCCGCGCTGTCTCCGAGGCCTTTCATCGGCTTGAGCAAGTTCATTGCTGGGAGAATACACCAAATGACAGCCGGGAAAAGTTATCTTGCCGCCCACCCTACCTGGAGGTCCCCCTACGCCGATACCTCCTGCCCCGGCTGCGGCTTAGAGCCTGAAACTGTCGAGCACGCCGTCCTATCATGCCCTTCGAGACAACACAGCAGGTCGCGCCTCCTCCACGGCGTTACTGATGTCGGTCCCGAAGCCCCACTCTGGTCATCTCTCCCGCTGCTAAAAAGACTCGCCACCTTCATGGGCGTCACCTCCACGGGATTTCCCCCCACGATGTTCCTGCCTACCACCCCCCCCTCTTCCCCCCCATTCTCCCGGTCCCCCCCAAGGGTGCCCCCCCCGGTTTTTCGTGTTTTTCGTTGGCTGAGGTATAGGGCCGCTGGGCTTTTCTTTCCTTTATCTTATGTAGGCTTTCCTTTCTCGACGACTAAATTGTTAGTTTGTGCTTTCCTTGTTAAATGTGGCCTACGGCCCGGCGGACGAGAAACCTGTGCGTTAGTAGATATTTATTGGTGCCGTGACTTTCTTTTGTTATTTGTTTTTGATTTATAGGTTTTGTTCTCTCCATAGCTAGCGCTGCATGAGGCTTTTTGTACCTAAAAACAATGAACGCATGATTACAATAAAAAAAAAAAAAAAAAAAACCGACCAAGAGATAGGATCTTCACGCAACCATCTAAGTACTTTTCTATACTTCAAGATATTGCAATACAATTATGCGTTACTCTCTTTATCTACACTTCCCCTCTACGAGCGTCTACGCTCTAAGAACCCGGAGACTATTGTGATAGTCTCGACGGGCCACTCGAACATAGAACTATTGTAATAGTTGTATCAAGCACGACAATCCACCCATCTTACTATCTGACGAGATAGTATCCTTCGACGGGTCGCTCTGACAAGCAAGCCAGTTCCGTACTATCTGAAGAGATCCTATTCCCCTATGCTCTATTGTAGACAAGAAGAATTGCTCACCCTAGGGAATGACTGTCATTAACTGTTGCTTAACTACCTAACAATAGGATTGTTACAGTTAGCCGTACGGCATCCCACTCAAGATGAGGTTTCCTCCATGAATGAATAAAGGATTGAACTGAGGCACTGGTATGGGAAATCTGCTCGACAGACTAGACAAACTTCATTGCTAGGTCTTAAAGCCAATTGGGATAGGCTAAGCAGGCAAGTAACATACATAGCCCTATTCGCGAATCCTCTATGATGCGGTTATCTACCTTGATAAGTGCTGGAAGCTGTAGTGCGATGACAAATTGCTCAACTTTTGTTCTGGCAAACCTTCTCATATAAGTATTATCCCTCTTGAGAATTGCTTACTTACCGAAATAGCTCGCGCCACTCTTTCTCCTCCCTTATATCCAAATCCCAATCGCCATATTCTTATTACTTGAGCGGGAATACCCTACCTAATATTCAAGAGCGAGGTATATGTCTTTATTGAATGACCATATACCGGAACCCATGCTCCCGAAGTTATGAGCTTCTCAGAGGCATCTGAAAGACAACTCAGAACAATAGATCAAAGCATGTTTCAAGATATATCTAACTAAATGGAACGATGTTTGGAGAATAGTACTCCTCTCATTCTCTCGTGGCATATGCGTTAGCTGCATAATGCTTTGCTTCCTAGATATCGGAACTGATCACTCCATATTCCATATTACTATTGGTATGTAGGCATTTGGACAGCATATTCATATATAGTCTATCAGGAGTGTAACATGTGTACATGTTCCGGTAACGGTACCCCAGAGCGGGCTGTGCAGGATCTTCTATGTTTAGTTGATTTATATTTGGTTTATTTGATTTGAGCCTGTACCAATAGAAATTCAAGCATTGGGTATTATGGTTCAAGGTGGGAAAGTCCAAGGCAACGAACATGACCCACAAAAAATGTTTGGAGAAAACATCACTTTTATGAATTGACAAACTTTAAACCACTCCTACACATTCAAGAAAAGTTCAAATATTAATTAAACGCATGTAAAATTTACTGCAACACTAATACATTTATGCTATAAAAGAATATTTTAGAAATAGGCCTAATTACCTAGTTTTCTGTGCATTGTTATTTTGGATCCAGGTGGACAACCCCTTCTCTTAGGAACATTTGTCAATAACTTCTTATCTCTTGCAAGCACCTTCTCTGAAGTCTTCACTTCCATTTTCTCCAAAGCTGTATTACTTATAGATGAATTGGATCTATTGACATTACCTGAATGCTTGATTCTTTCTATCTTTACCAACTAATCTTCTTTCATAGTAGTATAATAATATGAAATTTAATAGCCAAAGAGACAAGATTCTATATTACTGTATAGTTAATTGATGTTTGAATCAATACTTAAATACACATGGTAATTTTAATTACATTTCCTATCGTCTTTTCCTTGTAATACAGACATCATAGCATATTACTTGTATTATTTAAGCAAAGAATATTGGTAGCATGTAACACCAGTATAGGAAATAGGAGAGTGGCAAATAAATGCAACCAACTTCAAACTGAAATAGTGTAACAAGGAGTTGACTTTACAACATAATTTTTCATGCCTTAAAATCCCAAAAAGCTAAGCTTATTTAACATGGAAAAAAGTGAGTTTCTCAAATTTACAGATTTTTTCACATAAAATGTTCTACTGAGGTCATTAGATGGTCAATAATATTTTCTGAACTGCTGAATATATACTCTAGATGGCTAGGTAGGTGGCTAAGCCAAAATAAATCATTTGTTGTTGTGGCCCGAGAGTCGGTTTTCTATTGGTACAGGCTCATTTGATTTCAGCTTCGCCATTGTTTTTTAGTCAGCTAGGCTATGCTATCGTATTGTTATGTTTAGTTTGCTTTGATTGAAGTTTATATTTAGGATTCCGGCTATGGAATGATCATGTAAAACTGGCGAAGGCTGAGCCCTCTTTGTTTGTTTCTTTCTTTGGTCTGGCAGGATTACAGGATTCCTGTATGTGCGCAGCTACTGGTAATGATCATGATTGGAGGAATGATATCGCTCATAGGTTTTGTATTTAAACCAGTCTCCTGGCTAGCAGGAGACAGCAGACTTCGACAGACCTGCAGTCTAAGAATACACTGGGTTGAACGGCAATCTCTGAGTCCTCAAGCCCAATCCCTCCTTCAACTATTATCTCTTACCTCTGGTCCCTTGAACCCTGCTTTAGTACCAGCGCTAGCCGGTCTATCGCCAGTCCTACTGTATTTTCGTTAAACAGGAATAAACCTATTACAAGGAGGAAGAGATCGAAGACTGTCAACTAGTGGAGTGGGAACACCCTCAGATGAAATAGCAGTTCAGGAGATTCTCTGAGTTGAGCTGGGCAAGACTTCATGGTCAAATGGTGTTCGCACTTTGTTCTGACGAACTGAATCCTTAAGGTGATATGTCTTAAGTAAAGCAGTCGAGGTAGCATGGCCATTAGAATAAATAGTATAGCTGAATTGGTATACTCTGTGACTCAACATATGAGTTCCTGAGTTCAACTCCCACTGAGATCAAGGTTATTCTAACAATTCTTCAGTGGTTGAGTATTGTCCCTGTAGTGATTGGGTATCACGTTACGCAAAAGCGACATTACCAATATATCAAGTCAATCGAGTTAGATTCTAACTCTTTGATATTTAACTACACTTTATTACTTTACCTTTACCAAACAATTACCTACCACCCTTCCTGACTATTAATCTGTTGTCTTTAATATCCTTGGCCTAGTTTGCTCGGAATCCTACCATGTTAGCTACGCCGTAACAATTCGCTCAATACACCCCGCTTTCACATTTTACCTTGCTCCACTACCTCCTACAGATTGTTCAAGGCCCTCATTCGTCTCAGTCTTCGCCTATAGCAAGCCCAAGGAGAGAGACTAATCTCTTTGTGTTGCAAGAATACGATATGGTGATGATTTGGGTATTGCTCTTGTGCTTGGACAACATCAATTCTAAGTCACTTTGTCACATTTTCTTCCTGATCCTTTTTCATACAAATTCGCCAACACTGTCTTCATATTACTGTCATCCCACTATTATGCCATCTACACCTGTTGTGCAAACTGATTCATCCACCTAGGTCCATTTCCCGTTAACTACCACCTAAGTCTCCATGCGCACACCCTCTACTCTCTTTCATTTCGCTTTTGTTTTCTCTCTCAACTGAACTCTACAAGTTCTTTCTACACAGTAAACTAAACTAACGAAACTGCTCTTAACCTGACTCCCATTTTCCCTTTGAATCTCGCTCTTGTCTTCACTCTCAGTGAGGCTCTGTCCACAGTATCTCTACCCATCAACCGGTCTGCAAACACTTTATTCTCTCTACCTCGTAACGAACTCAGCCGACCGCGGATCATTTCCAACACGACTTTTTGCCTCCACCAAAAACCCCTCACAGGATATCACTCGAATTCCCTAATCGGGCTTAGTCCCCACACAAATTCCGCACCTCGTAATGGAGGTGGGCCCGACTTTTAGCTACCCCCAAGTACATCTACAGTTACCATAGTAAATATGACTAATCCAAGAGGGAATGGTACTTGTGCTTGTAGTAGCATGGGGTGTCAACACTGCCGTATTCACTCGTATAATCCACTATCGCCGTATGCGAGGCTATCTCCGTCATCCCTGGCTCAAGCCAGTATAGGTTTAGTTTGTCAGGTTAACAGAATTGCGAATACCAGTTAGGGAGATCAAGCACATCAAGCACACTCAGGCTTGACCGTGTGAGGAAAACATTAATCCTTCTCAGTGGTTTTTGTCACTGATCATGCATGGAGGTAGTGGATTATACGAGTAAATACGGTACTCGAGTGGAGTGCCCCCGGTTGTGAGCCTGCAAGCATCCGGGAGTTGTAGCGCCGAGCTACCACCTTCGCGAGAGTAAGGTCTTGCTTATTTTTAAAGAAATATTCAGGCCCTGTTCGGTTGTGATTGGACCGTTCAGTTGGGCGACCGTTTCTGCTGTGAAAATGACCTTTTCTCCGTTTTGAAACCGTCATTAGTCACATCACAACTGAACAGGGCCTCACTTTTTTAGGAATTTTTGTGATGGTATTTTCTCGCCTGAAGGTTGAAATATTATTTTCTTGGCTCTGTGTGAAACCATACATTTTCGCGGGGGTAAAAACAACTTTAATGTTATTCCGTAGGGAGGGTCCGATATTCGCCGGCATTGAATAATTTTCTCTCTATTTGTGGCTCATGGGCGGGGATCGTCCGGTACCTGCGTATGTGTGCCCTAAAAGTTATGGTCTTAAATGGCGTCGCTGGCCCTGTGCAATCTAAATCTGGGGAAATGAGAGGGAAAGCAGGGAAAGGGAAAGTGTTAAAACATACATAAGCCCATCGGAGTCCCCATGCCTTTCCCACCGGGATATATCCTCCTCCTTCTCCGCTTTTCTTGGTAAATATTGCAGCCTATTGCGACAATCTACAGTACCGCGATCCTTATGTCGATTCCTTCTGTGAGCTTTTCATTTCCCTTCCTTCCTTTGTTTCAAGCATTTCATTTGCTTATTTTCCACAGTAATGGCTCACCACCCCAGGCGGCAGAGTTCATTTCCTCTCTTCTTTCCTTCCAATTGCTATTAATCCCTAACTAATTTCTCCTCCACCTATAAGAAATGCTTCTTCGCCTATGCGGGTCATACATTCTATTCTCATACTTCATCTCATTACTCGCCTCCGCTGTAGAAATTGTCTATGGCCCGCTCTTCGATCGCTCTAGTGACAATTGTGAGGCACAAATGGTGAATGTCTGCACGGTTGGCCTCGGCATCGCCCAAATGACGGATTGTTGGTGTGGGGAGGACAAGGGAGAAGAGTATATTGGGAGGATGGATGCTTGCTTGAGCACTTGCGATCAGGCAGTGAGTAACCGCTCCGTGCAATGGGATCAGATTGTTCACTACCGGAAGATTGTCTGCGAGGGACAGAGGGGGAAGACGGCTATCGCCAATACCGTCTTTGTGGAGTACTGGAAGACTAGATTTCAGAGAAAGGACAGGAGCTTTGTGCCGGCTGTGACCACCCCCGACGGCTGAGCCGGTAGGAATCAGGAACAGTGATGATCAGGTTTCAAGAAGCGAAGTTACGTCGCCGCCGCCGACGGGAATTCCGGAGACTTCTTCTTCGGCGTCTAACGTGACTGGAAGCCTTGGTTCTCCTTCGTTGACACCCCCTCCAGTGAGTTCCGCCACGGCCGTGTTGTCATTGCCTTCAGCTTCCCCAATTATCCCCATTGCATCGGCAAATTTCACCACTACCAAGATCTCACCAGCCCCATCCACATTATCATCATTTCCGGGCCAATCCCGCCTGACACCCGGGCAACTCACACCCATAATAGCCTCTTGGGTCTTGGGATCCTTCCTGCTGGTGTTCTCAATAGTCTTTTGTCGCTGTCACCGCACCAATTCTAAGCCCTTTGCCTTCCTCCCGACGCACCCAGGTTCCCACCCCCGCCCACGGTTAATCATGGATCGTCAGCAATCGTGGTGGTCCCGGAACATCGAGGCAGCACTCAACAACCCTCAATCACCTACTGCTTCCATCCTCCCAAGATACTACAGTCCCAAACCACGCCCCCCGCTACCAGTCCAGCAGAACCTTCACCTAGACGGACATACAGCTATACCACAACCCTCGCCCCTCGATCCCCCTCGTCGAGGAGCTCCTCTACAAGAATTCTCACCCTATCTACCACTGCCCGCTGCCGAGACCGAATCTCGGAGCACACGATCATCGAACCATAGCCGCAAGAAGCGGTAAAGGAGGGCTCAACAGCAACATGGCAGTCGGTTGCTAGTTCAGAATGCGACTATAGTTCCGAAAGTTGCTCCACTTGGAGCGAGCGGAGTTGGGTGGAGAATGACGATCCGGGATGGCCGTAGATATTATTTCTTATTTCAACTTTGGTTTCTCTTTTTGCATTGGGTGGTGTTTTCTCTGTCTTTTTTTTCCTTGTGCGGTTTAGAATAGAGGTTTGGTTAATCAATTTGTATATAAGTAGGCAAGGCAGGAACCTTGGCCGGTTTGGGAGTAAGTATATTTCGGGCTAAATTGTATTTATATGGCGCATAAATGGGTGGATGGGGGATGTGTTCGGTGGGTGGGGAGATATCAAAACCTTTTGCATTTGTTACTTTTGGTTTGTTTGGGGCGTGGCATGCATATGTTGGTACGTTGCTGCCTTGAACTGCCAGAGTAGGTCTAATTGATAGCACGAAGATTATTTAATTCTGATAATGACTACCGGTATAATAAGTGTGGGGATAAAGTATGATACGCGAACAGGATAGATGAACCCCCCCCGCGCCGGTCTTTGGCTACCGGGCTAGACATGGTAACCGACAAATGACGGTTTTCCAACCCCATAATATTATTATGGAACGAATATCATAAGCAAGGCTAGAAAAAATCGTAATGATGTCGAGAGAAGAGAAAAAGGATAATTACATAATAATAAACAACTCAAGAAAAAAGAAAAAAAAGTAGCAAAAAACCCCAACCATGGGTATATAAAAGTTATTCTATAATATCTTAGCCGAGTTCTTTCCCCAGTGCTTAAATCGAACAAGGAATACACTCTTTTTTCCTATCAAACCCTTTCCCACAGGGGCTCTGGCTCTGCAGAGGCTTTCCTCTACCGCGAAATATTCTGCCGGTGTCTTATCGATTCATCATTGCCTCTTCCGTTATAATGGAATTATCGTTGCCGCAGAATTGCTGGGCTGAGCGGCTAGCGGTGGTGGGGTTCGGCGAATGTCGGTGTCTGCTTGGTCGGGATTGACCTCCACCCGTTCTGAAAGCATCTTTACTATCCCCCCATGTCCCTTCTCGGTCGCCCACGAGATTGGCGTTCGGCCAGATAGGTCTGCTTGGTCGGGATTGACCTCCTCTCGCTCTAAAAGCAACTTTACTATCCCTTCATGCCTCCACTCTGCTGCCAACGAGATTGGCGTTCGGCCATATAGAGTGTCTGCCTGGTCGGGATTGACCTCCTCTCGCTCTAAAAGCAACTTTACTATCCCTTCATACCCCCACACTGCTGCCCACGAGATTGGCGTTCGGCCAGATTTAGAGTCTGCCTGGTCGGGATTGACCTCCTCTCGTTCTAAAAGCAACTTTACTATCCCTTCATACCCACCCCCTGCCGCCCACGAGATTGGCGTTCGGCCATACTCAGTGTCCGCCCGGTCGGGATTGACCTCCTCTCGTTCTAAAAGCATCTTTACTATCCCCTCATTACTCCCTGCCGCCCACGAGATTGGCGTTCGGCCAGATAGGTCTGCTTGGTCGGGATTGACCTCCTCTCGTTCTAAAAGCATCTTTACTATCCCCGAATGCCCCCACTCTGCTGCCAACGAGATTGGCGTTCGGCCATATAGAGTGTCTGCCTGGTCGGGGTTGACCTCCTCTCGTTCTAAAAGCATTTTTACTATCCCCTGATGCCCTTGCGCCGCCGCCCACGAGATTGGCGTTCGGCCATATGCAGTGTCAGGTTGGTCGGGGTTGACCTCCTCTCGTTCTAAGAGCATCGTTACTACCCCCTCATGCCCCTCCCCTGCCGCCCACGAGATTGGCGTTCGGCCAGATAGGTCTGCTTGGTCGGGATTGACCTCCTCTCGTTCTAAAAGCATCTTTACTATCCCCGAATGCCCCCACTCTGCTGCCAACGAGATTGGCGTTCGGCCATATAGAGTGTCTGCCTGGTCGGAGTTGACCTCCTCTCGTTCTAAAAGCATTTTTACTATCCCCTGATGCCCTTGCGCCGCCGCCCACGAGATTGGCGTTCGGCCATATGCGGTGTCTGGTTGGTCGGGATTGACCTCCTCTCGTTCTAAAAGCATCTTTACTATCCCCTCATTACTCCCTGCCGCCCACGAGATTGGCGTTCGGCCATATTCAGTGTCCGCCCGGTCGGGATTGACCTCCTCTCGTTCTAAAAGCATCTTTACTATCCCTTCATGCCCCTCCCCTGCCGCCCACGAGATTGGCGTTCGGCCAGATAGGTCTGCTTGGTCGGGATTGACCTCCTCTCGTTCTAAAAGCATGTTTACTATCCCCGAATGCCCCCACTCTGCTGCCAACGAGATTGGCGTTCGGCCAGATTTAGTGTCTGCCTGGTCGGCGTTGACCTCCTCTCGTTCTAAAAGCATTTTTACTATCCCCTGATGCCCTCGCGCCGCCGCCCACGAGATTGGCGTTTGGCCATCATCAGTGTCCGCCCGGTCGGGATTGACCTCCTCTCGTTCTAAAAGCATCTTTACTATCCCCTCATGCCCCTTTCCTGCCGCCCACGAGATTGGTGTTCGGCCATATTTACTGTCGGCCCGGTCGGGATTGACCTCCTCTCGTTCTAAAAGCATCTTTACTATCTCCGAACTCCCTCGCCCCGCCGCCCACGAGATTGGCGTTCGGCCATATAGAGTGTCTGCCTGGTCGGCGTTGACCTCCTCTCGTTCTAAAAGCATTTTTACTATCCCCTGATGCCCTCGCGCCGCCGCCCACGAGATTGGCGTTAGGCCATATTTAGTGTCTGGATGGTCGGGATTGACCTCCTCTCGTTCTAAAAGCATCTTTACAACTTCCTCGTGCCCTTCTCTAGCTGCCCATATGAGAGCTGTATTCCCCATGCGATCAACCCCATTAACATCGCGTTCTTTTCCCACTAATACAGTAGCAACCACCTCCACTATCCCAAGAAACGATACGGCGTGGAGTGCAGTAAATCCGGTATCTCCTCCCACTAAGCTAAAATATGAGCTCAAATAGTTATCGGTACAATAGCGTCGTAAGAGTAGCTAAGCAGATATATGCTCGCCAAATCTATCCAGGAGCTTCAATGCAAGTATTTTGACATTTTCTGTCATCCAAATTCTTGCGTGCTTCCCCCAGTAAAAAGAAGCATATTCTAAAAGGGCCATTGTTTCGGGGGGCGGGTAAAGATCTGGTGGGAGATCCCCGATACATCCAAAATTGAGGTATGTCAAGCAAACCTCCGCAATTGTTGAGTGGGGAGCCCAGAATAGCGTCGGGCTACTTAAGAGATGCTCCTGCAGGGTAAAGTGCACTAGCCTAACTGTAGAAGAAGACACCTCAACCGTGACAAGTCCAAGGCAAGATGATAAGAGTGTTCGTAACACAGGGATGTTTTTCGGATCCAGATCTCGAGACCCCATCTCCACCGCCATGGCATGGCAGAGCTCCTCCGCCCGTAATGGCCGTTCCGAGTACAACACCCACTTTAGCACTTTAAATCCAACTACTGCTTTATTTCCTTTCTGCCCCTGGAGCCGGGCAAGAGTTGCAGTGTAGGCATCGCTCAGTCCATTGCCTCGTGCCATCTCTTCAAGTTTCTCTCTTCTCAGACCAATTGTCATTTCTCCTAGAATGGCCTCAATATTTAACGAAACGAGGAGGAATCTATGCATAATCTTTGGTAAGTATATATCATCGATAGGATGGAAAGGCTTAATGCTCCTACGCACATATCCGACATCTTGTCCACAATAACCTTCACAATATCTGCCCGTAAATCGTTGTCCATCGCCTCCGGCTCGTCATCCCAGTCTAACTTCATCTCCAGGTAATTCCTGATATCGTCGGTATTAGGGCTGATGGGTATCACGACGGTCTTCGCGAAACATCGTTGAACAGCGCCCCCAACATGGGGCCTTCCGGTGAGGAATATTCCCGTGTTGGGCGACTCCTGCACAATATCTCCCAAGGATTTGAGGAGCTCTGGCAGATTCTTTGGTAGGAATTCATCGAGCGCATCAATACAGATGAAAACCTTCCCCAACGAAGAAATAGCCCTCCTCAGTAATCCCATCAAATCCGAAAGTAGGAGCCCTCTACCCCCAATCTCCTTTTGCCCTTTTTGAAACGCTTCACGTAGGTAAACCGGGATGTCGACTCCGCCTACTAGCTGCTTGAGGATAGCCCCCATCATGCTGGTGACCGTTTGCTCTTCCTGAGCAAGGAAGTCGCAGTACAAGCATGCAACCGTGATATCTTCCTCGCTTGCCTGATCGCACAGGCTGTCGATCACTAGGGAACTAGTATTTCTCACTCGTCAACCGCATTCGTTTCCTTCGAAGAATGCTGCTACTTACCTTAGGTAGGTCTTCCCCACCCCCGGATTCCCGGAGCAAAACAAGACAGCCTTATCAGCTCCACCCTCCCTCCATTCCCGAAACTCCCTCGTTCCCAAAAGCCAATCCCCAACGCCCGCGAATCGTCCGGTGCGCACGCTTTGGTGCCTGTTTCTTGACTCTAGTGGAGAGAGCCAAGGCATAATCTTTGCATGTTCGTCGGATTTATAGACGGTAGTGTGAGTGTTGAAACTATCGGTTATAATGCCGCAGTTGGCATTGCCGTCGCCGAATTTGAGTGAGTGCGTATTTGTAGTGTGGGCCATGATGATCTATTCAAAATATTGGTTGAGGGTAGTAATGGTGCGGCAATCTTTTGGGTATCGGGGTGGTTTATTAAACGATCTGTGAGCGGAGCTGAAGAAAAAAGCGGGGTGATGAGGCTGTTGGTGTGACAATGACTGAGTAAGATCCAGCCACATCCACACGGGAGGATCCAAGGCTAATATGATATGAGACTTGCCACAGCCTCTCTTCTTTGAGCACACGATCATATGCCTGACTGCAGGCCGGCTTGCTTGGGACTATGGCGAGAAGGTATTGAAGTTGACGGAATAGTGAAACTCGAATATCTATGTTGTTAGGCATTTTCCGCCACGATCACATGACCTATGCACCCAAGGGTATTTGATTCACTATTCACCATTTCTCTTTTTATTTAAATAACGAGAACCACGGCCAATCCAGGCTTATTAGTAGCCGACGCTAGTGCAATCCCGAGGTAAGCCGATGTGAAAATATCGGTATAACTTCTTAGGTGGTGTATGATAACTCATAGCATTCAGAGTTGGACGCAATACTGGCCAAAACTCAAAGTCCGCATCAACCCTAAACCTCTAAAACCGCTAGAGCAACAAACCGACCCCGACTCAATGAAATTTAAAAATTAATAATAGAAAAAAAGAGAACAGTATATTTCTTATAGTATACTTACCACTAATGCTATCCAGAGGTCCCATGATTGAGGATGTTCAAGTTTTATGGCGTTAGTGCTGCGGGTCATCATTACAAGAGAGGTTTTTGAGGCTTCGGGTGGATGCAGACTTTACAATCAGGGGAGTAAGTTAGCTTCGACTTTAAAATGAAATTCCAAGCTTGCGCTAAGTTATTGAAGCAATCTGTATCTAAGGGAGTAAACCTTCACTATAAACACACTCTTAGTCATATGCTTCAGCCCATACCAAGGAAATATCTATGAGTTACTTGTGCGCATGGCGGCATTGGTGGGTGTGGCCGGTTAACTGAGCTCTTTTGACTCATGTCACCGGTGTGACCGTGGGGAAATTATATTTTCCAAACGCTCGTAATCCCCCATCAACAGCCACCTCAACCTTCCCCGCTACGTCAATGAGAGGTTTATCATCAGGAGGCGAGAGCCGATTCCGTGAACCTAACAGTGCCACTATGAAAATTTCCCCGAGCACAGAAAACGTGGTATAGGGAACAACGATGACCTATCCCCTTATCCGCCCAGTGTACTGGGATTAAATTTAAAACCCATTCCGCCCCGATCACCCAACATCTCCCCCCCACAATTCTTTCATCTTCCTTTCTATGGCAGTCGTTGGCGCATTGATCTATCATAAGAGAGTTTAATTGCGGAAGGGTGATGCGATAGGTACTATTTCTCATGGGTTCTCTTGGTGAAGGGTTGGCTGACTTGTGATTGGGCGGCAGTCGCGTACTGTGGGGCAAACAGAGCGACTATGGATGGCTAGCTAGATATTTTACTTCTTTTATGTTCTGGGGCTCGCGCGAGCTGTTTAGTTAGTTTTTACTGGGCGGTGAAAGGTGTTGTTACTCCCGGGGAGGGAGTGATTTGTAATCAGCGGGTTTTATCGTGGGATTTTAAGCAAGAATAGGGGGGAACACGGACGGAGACAGCCTTGTACCTACACATACATAGGATAGAGAAGGTTTTTCACTTTTCGGGTTTCCTTTCATCGGAGTTCCGCGATCAACATCGACGATACTTTACCAGTTCTTGTAAGTGCGAGCGGTGTTTGCCCACTTAGGTTCTGCTAAGGCATTTCCAGCGGTTTGATCATTTCTCTCTGTTTGGTTTCCTTGGTTTGTTTGGGAACTTCACTCAGAGAATATCCTCCTCTTGCCGGAAAACATTGTTTCAGTAGTAGTCGCTCGTGAGCTTCGGTGGGCTTCCAGCATGGTGGGGTGCGATAAGTAAGGTATGGGTAGTCGGTTGCTATCTGAATAGCTTCGCAAGTTGCTCCACCTGGAGGGAGAGGAGTTGGGTAGAGAATCACGATCCGGGGTGGCCGTAGATATTATTTCTTATTTCAACTTTGGTTTCTCTTTTTGCATTGGGTGTTGTTTTTTCTCTCTCTTTTTTGTTTCCTTTTCCGGTTTAGAATAGAGGTTCTATTAACCAATTTGTATACTCGAGTACCTAAGTGTGGACCGGCGAGGCAGGAGCCTTGTCAAGTTTGGGAGTAAATATATTTGGGGCTAAATTGTACGAGTGCGCCCGATAGGTACACACGTTCAAAGTTCTCTTATAAGACCCACGTGACGGGTATATCTATCGGCGGCACTCCTATTGATCCATTGGGCTGGTAAGACCTGCATTTCCTGGACCTTCCCGTTTTATGTGCCAAGTATGCAGATCTTGACATCTTTCCGGATTATTGAAAGAAAAATACTTGACCACGAATAGAAAATTGAGAATGATCCGGAAAATGCCTGCCTTACTCGTAATTTTCTGACGTTTGCGAACACAACTGCTATTGCATATGGGCGAAAATTGCCCGGAGCCTCAAGATTTTGGCGGTATGCAATAGCAGTCGTGTTTGCTTAACCTTATTTTCATTCTATCTACGCTAATCAACTAAATGACACTAAGTCGTGTTTGCAAACGTCAGAAAATTACGAGTACTCGGGTACAAGGGTAAGTCGGGCGCGGTGGCACAGGTGTGGCGGCAACGCTAGTGCGGTGGGAATTTCAAAAGAGAAAACATTCCCGGTACTTGTTGCCCAGGAGGAAACCAGCTGCCAACCACCAACCACCAACTGCCAACCGCCAAACTGACAACGGCTAACACACAACACACTATTGGAAATAGACAATTTTTCAAAAAGTGAAGGATAAAAGTCAAAGGAACCCGCGAACAGCACCCGATAGGCAAGTGACATGTGGAGACCACTCGAGCTGTGATCGCTGCCAGAGGTGAATCAACACCTTATTAGACGTGAATAGTGCTCTTAGGTGCAGACTTAGATTGAGACCGAGCACTTGTATGAAAACTTGTATTCTAGATATCTTGCTTTAACTAGCCTAAACATGTAGCTTCCTCTCCCTTTCCTTTCTCTACCCCTCATTGCATTGTATTTTAAATATGAATTTTCTGCAAGCAATATTGTAGGTGTCGCCGGACTTTTTTCCTTCATACAAAAAAGTGCTTACTAATTACGGATAAGTATCTACTTCTGTCCTAGCCTTAAAAATACCCCTGTCGACTACATATTGGGTAAGTTACCATATCCGGGTGTCGCCCGACTTAAGGCACCCCCCGAGTACAAGCCCACGGGATAAATTCTTAGACACAGCATGATAGCTGATAGCACTGAGATTTGAACGCAATATACCCCCGTTGCTGAGCGAGAAGTAAATCATGTATGATAATCTTCATTCGAGTTTCAAAAAATTGCATTGGTAATTTGGTGTTTCTCTCTTTTCTTTTCTTTTCTTTTCCATTTCGCTTAGAAGGACCACAGGATAGGAGGAGCGCCAAGGTCTTCCTCTGTATGATATTCACTTTCGTTGTTGAGCCACCAGCGGAATTTCAAGATCACGTGGTTTACTTAGCAGTGGGCAGCATGGGTAGTTTTGACTTTGTGACGAATTTCCAAGCTTGCACTATTAAGATGGTCTGTAACATATTCTACGCCATAGCGAGTGCCTGCCTGAGCGATCCATCCACAGATTTAGGCTATGTGGCCGGCTGAGCCTTGAACATCAGCCCAAGAGAACCTATGCAATACCAGCGAATCTCGGACTCTCCCTGTAGAATACTATTCAAATTTCCCTATAGTAGCAAACACCCATCGCTGCACCCACAGCTCAAAAATTAAACAAAAGATCTGCTGTTTGGGAAACCTACTAGGCAGGCATCCTTGCAAGCTGTGTCAATGGTGCTTAATACCTTGCTTGGCACTATAGGAAATCCGTTTCTTAGATAAATTTCATTTCTCTACCAGCTGACTTCAAAAAGCAGAAGAAATACCAATAAATACACCTTGATCCCACTTTTTAATAGTCCTTTTGTTGAAAATCACCAGCTATCATTCAGCACAAATGCGAGTTTCCTGTCGGAAGTATTACTTCAATATCATGTGCGGAGCACATGTGTTCGGCCAATGGCCAGGCTACTTGGAATGTGGGGTACAAGGAAGTAACTAGAGTAATATTGATGTACAGTCGCACCCCGTTGTCCCGGATGGCCAAAATCAGGACTCGACCGTCCGGGACATTGAAACATCCGGGAGAGTGAAATAGTTGATAAAAATGATATTTGAAAGAACTGAAAACCGAGTGATAATTGTCCAGGCATAGCTTGCAGCTATTCCATTTAAGGTTTAAATGAGGAGTAAAGCAACGAAGGGGAGAAAATTTAAGGAAACCTTCAGACACCAGACTCGGGACGAAAGATTTTATCGCAAACGATTAGATCAAATTATTCACTCATATCCAACCTCATACCACCAGCAAGACTTGCGAACGGAAGTAAAAATCGGAAGACAGCACAAAAGCTCAGTCTGACACCGCTGCAAAAATATGAGCTCTGTTGTCTGCGAATGAAACATCCAAAATTGAAGCTTTCCAGCTTCGCCCCTCTGGAGGCATGCCCCGTCGACCTGACGGACGATATATGGCTATTCAGAGTCTTTCAGATCACTTAAAGAACTGGGAGAAAACTGTTGCTGATGGTCCCCCAACTGGTAAGCTTTACTCTATCCCATCTGTACATTTTATACCCAAGTCTCTTTTTTCAAGTATTGTTTTGTCTTGAATGTACTGGTAGAAATAAACTATAGGAAGTGAGAAAGATAGGATCAGTGATGAATAACATTTATAGGTCCTAGCGCCAATAAGCGGAGTAAACGTCCATCTTGTTTTCCAATACTCGAGCACCTATTATCCATTTGGATTGATGCAGCCGAGGTTTCTTCAGTTTCGGTAACTGATTAAATTATTAGTGCTCAATCTAAAGTGATAATGAATGAGCTTACAGAGCGGGGAGTCGATAAAAGCTATGAGCATTTTGATGTTTCCTCAGGATAGCTTTATCGGTTCAAATCGCGGTTTCAGATTGGAAGACTTACTCGGCATGGGCATTCCGGAGATGTTGATGAGAGTGAGCTCTCTAATGCTCGTCCCTCTTTAGCCCACCAGCTTGAGTCCTTTAGCTCTGAAAACATTTACAATGCCGATGAGAGTGGCCTTGTCTTCAACAAACAGCCTAACGCCTCCAATGTTCGGCTTGCACCAAACAAGACTTTGAAGGGTGGAAAGGATCAGAAGACAAGCATCACCACTTTTCATATTGTCAACCAGGCTGGAACCGACAAGAGAAAGCTCTGGATTATACGGACGGCTCAGACACCAAAGCCCTTTCGACAAAATCTGATCAACATAGTCAACCTACCTATGATTTACAGGTTTAACCGGAAGGCCTTGATGCTCTGTGGACCATCGCACGAGTTTCCCCGTTCATTGAATCATGAGATGCGTATTCAGCATCGCCATATTGCTCTTCTATCTGACAACTGCCCCTCCCACCCACCCCTGACCAACCACCTATCGACTATGCTGGACCACCACCATCAGTTCTTACCAATATTACACTTATTTACCTTCCACCATGCAAAACAGCATATTTACAGCTTCTCGATATGGGCATAATTAAAGCTTTTAAGGCAGCCTACCGACACCAGTATGCAGAATGCATGGTGGAGAGATTTAATGAGTTTGGCGAGACCCCGCAAAAAATTGATATCTTAAAGGCAATTTCACTTATTGCCACCGCCTGGGATAGCATAACTCAGGAAACCATTGGAAACTGTTGGCAAAAGGCAAATATTACCGGAGGTACTACAACAAGAGTTTCTGTCGCACCAGAATTGCTTTCATCAGAAGAGGCCTTCATTACAGCGGAGCGCGCAGCCTGCTTGCGTGCCTTTCATGAACTTCGAGAACTCGGTGATTCCGACTACTAGAACCTTAACGAGCATTTTGACAACTTCTTTACCGACCAAAACTCTCCGGATCTAGCAACAGAACCTACTACTGATTTCTCACTATCTGTTCAGCTTCCAGATTCAGGGTATATTATGGAGGATGAAAACAAAAATGGGCTTCTCCAGCGGCCTACTATTGAGCTTAACGGAATCATTCTTCCGTTCCACGGGATTGGGAATAATTCTGAAAATGAAGCCTCCAAGCACAAAAGCCCCTCTCCAAGTCCTCCACCTATCCCAATTATCAGTACTCTTACTGCTATTCAATACATTACTGAACTTCACCGCTTTTACCAATCTCTCCCCATTACACATTTACCAAATCCAGACTCCAAGATTCCTCCCCTTGTTGTATCGAAGCTTATCAGCCAGGCAGAAAAAACAAAGAAGTCTCTTCTCAGGTTTGATTTCCAACTAATTTTTTTTTTTTTTTTTTAAAATCCTATGAGTTTATTTTGTATTTAACTACAGGAAAACTCTGGCATGCACCCTTAAGTATGGCCTAGAAAAACCTTAATATAACAAAAGAAACTTCGTCACCGCCTTATTTGATAAAATTAAAATGTAGAACCAAAGTCTACGCAATAACCATAACACGCATCATAGTCATCAAGTGGTCATCTCCTCCTCGCCTTCATCCGGCTTATCATCCTGAGCACTCATAGGGCGGGAGGGGCATCGTGTAGTGTGGGCGTCGTGTGGGCCTTTGCAGTTCACACACCTAAGCACGGTGTGGTTGCATGGTCGGCCGCGTATACGACAGGTAGCGGTGGGACAGGTGTGATTACCTGTAGGGTGTGGAGAGGCACACCACCGGCACGTGGCTGGATTGGTGCACTTGTTATTGTGGTGTCCGTAGCCATGGCAATTGGAACACTGAGTATGAGAGTTGAAACGCAGTCGGCGCTCGGTTCTATAGGTGGATGAGAAGGCAGCCAGGCGTTTCCCGACATAGTCAGAGGCCCTGGGACCCGTAATGGCGATCACGACTGTGGAGGCGGATTTTCCAGCTCTAGCGTCGTCGGTAGTAAGCCATCTGGGTTGACCGGTGAGGGACAATCCAGTGTTGAAGGTGGTGAGCTCTGTAGCTATTTCCACTAGAGACTTCGAGGTGGGGATGCCGTGCACCAGAACATGTGATACAGGGGTATCCAGAAGAACGCTAACCGTCCCTGGTATCAGGTGGAGGAACGACCCCACCTTGCTGTTAAGCGAAGTGGCCTTGATCGATTCCATCGTGGTGAGGGTGACCGTGTTTCCCCGGATGGAGACAGTCTGTACGTAGGTCGCAGCTAGCGCTAAGTTGATGTCGTCTCTTAGGTCTAGTGCAGAGGTGGGGAGTGGCTCGCCTTCCCGTTTGATGATAAGGCGGCGTTCTCTGGCGGTGAGGCCCTTTCTGAGTTGGGGTCTGTTGTTGGTGTTCGGCTTCGCTGGGGCTTGGGCAGCCCTGGCAGCCATGGTGGTCATCTCTTTTCTTCCCTTCCTAGCCACCGTTGCCCATGATCTGGGTGGGGCAGCCGCAGGGAGGGTTAAAGGGTTGGCGTCGGGGGCAGAGGGCCGTGAAGGGGCCGTTACCGGGAGTGTGAAGGGTATTGGGGTGGGAGTGTCAGGCCGGGGTGTAGCATCTTTGAGTGTGCTAACTTCCTCGGTAAGGGCTTCAATTTGTTCGCTTAGCGCATCGATGGCCGTCCTGTAGTCTTTATGGATCTGATAGATCATCTCTATCATGACCACATTCTCTTTGCTGGCTGTGGTAGCCCCGATTTCCTGGTCCTGATTTATCTTGTGGA
>Ga0307517_10000967_pt1 | contig 48700 bp, 40 predicted proteins | sample 23_EM_MG_FD_194515 | JGI IMG/M metagenome (GOLD analysis project Ga0307517, IMG submission 194515) | Populus trichocarpa ectomycorrhiza microbial communities from riparian zone in the Pacific Northwest, United States - 23_EM | ecosystem: Host-associated > Plants > Roots > Unclassified | place... | reverse complement strand
GGATCGGCAGGCGATGAACAGGATGCGGCCTCCAAGACAGTTGCAACCTGGACGAGCTATTAGGGCAACAATCGATTAAAAAGAGCTTGACACCTCTTACTGAACTGCATGTCGCAGCAGCTACACAGTCATTGCTACCCCAAAACCCTGGCTAAGAAAATGTTAGGGAAATGCTTTGGCTAGAAATGGCAAGTTAGGGATACACACATTCGAAACACATCGCTGAAGGAGAAAATCGCAAGACGGGTCACTAGCAGTACGACAGCCACGACGTTGCACATTGACCGCAGGGCTGGCTTGCACGGAAGTGAGATAAAGACTCGAGGCGACCCATATCAAGTTGAATACGCCCCGCATGATGAGACCCAGTGCCGAGAGAATATCTGGTTCGAGGCTTTTATACTTGTGCACTGGCGATGCAAGCGTTTCGACTTTCGGCCACAGGGAATACACCCGGTGGCTCAAAAATATTTTGAGCTACCCGTGCCCGTTCAACGGTGGGTTTCGGTTAAAGTGGATCCGTGCGCATCTAGCAAACGGGGGGATACTCGCTTCTAAATCTCAGTTGCTGAGGTACTAGTAATCAGCATTCCTGTGTAATAGAAAATAAATTCGCGCCCACTAATGGTTCATCAAAACTACATAGGTCATGTCCAATCTCAGGTGGTGTGGTTTTTTTTTTGCCATAGGGATGTCTATACAAAGCAAGATACCAAGGGTCGGAGACTGTCTCTGAGGCTCGCAAGCTCGCTTTGACAAAAAGTACTAGCACCTTTGTTCGGATATGTTTGTCGGGAAGATCCGGAGATTGATGGACATTTTGCTGATCAAATTACGAATGCTATAAATAGGGCTGGTAGATCGACACAGATCGACACATGTTCCTGAACATGTACACATTAGTTCCGACCTCAGCAAATTCCAAAGCGCACCTGGGAGTTTCTGAGTGTCTAAGGCGGAACCATGACGGTTTATCCAGCTCTATGTTTGGGTCACAAACGTTTGATCCTCCGAAAGCCCGCTGCCCAATGGAGTCCGGCAGAATCCTAGTTTCATAGTCTGTAGTCCCCGGAGAAATGATGTTAATATATCAGACAACAACCATCCAGTTTCGACCACATGCTGAGGCGGGGCTCAGCACGGAACGTGGAGCAAATCGAGGGAAATTGCCCGCTCATAGCATGGACGTACTAAGAGAAGAGACCCGTGGGAATAATTCCCATGATACTCTGTTTATCACTACCTCAGGGTCACCTACCTGGCTATTATACAACCGGGGAACTCCTCCTTACTTACGAACAAAGCGAATAAACTTCAACGGTTTCGCGTTTGCTTTCCCAACGAAAGCGGACGTAGTGGTGGGGCGATCATACTCGTCCCTCATTGGCCTGGGAAATTTGACGGTCGAGGAAGTGGTGGCTTTGGTTCGTCGAAACGCGTCCGAAATACCGAAGGAGAGAATCTCCAGTTGTTTCGATGAATGATGTGAGGTACTTCAGAAAGGTATGATTTCACTCAGGTTCACTTTCGTTCTTTACTCACGAGATACATACAATCTTACTCACCGGAATAGATGCCATTGGGGAACAGATGCTTCCGAATTTTGTCTGCCAACAACTACAGCAGTATTTGATCATCGCCCAACGCAAACCCCCTTTCTATTCTAATGGAGAATCGAACAATACCGGCCACCTTGGATCGACCTCATCGACATCCCTCTTCCTCAGCTACGCTGCAGCCATGGAGGACCGACCACAGGTGTGATGTTTCAATAAAGACATTGCGATTGCATCAGACAAAATCCGGGTATGTTCTTGATTCATTTCACAACCCACCTTTACCACTCTTTCATAGTTACGGGAGCTTGCACGGAAACGGATGCGAGTTTAGGTCTGTATTCCGGGTCTTTTCCTCCCACGTCTTTCTGTTTTCCCCCCGATGGCCATATGGCGCCATGCGCATTTGGTCTCCTCGATTATATTCAGTTCAAACGACCGACATATCGCGTCTTTGCCCGGATACCGACTTTTAGACACGTGGAACTGGTAAAGGAGGCGGAAATTCCGGATAGAGGTTTCAACAAACTCGAAATTACGTATGAATAAAAACATTATAAAAATCTTTAAAAATGTCGGGTCACCCGGGCCGATCAATTCTTCATGCCTCGACCATGCTCAACACCACTAAACTCATCTCGGATGAATACAGTGCTTCACGGCAGTTTGCAGCGTGTCACGACCCCACCAAAAATCGCTATCACTTTTCTGCATTCTGCGGCAGCACTACCATCCAGTCACAGTAAGTAAAGAGTTCAACGATTAGCTTACATTGGATACGTAGAGTTGCAGCACTTGACAGTCCTATGAAATCCGAGTTCATGTAGTGGTCACACTAACGGAATTGCTCACCGCAAAAGACCATCATGGGAAATCTATTCAGGTCTGTCCCTTTCGGAAAAACGTGGCCGTTACCACCTTCGTCCTTTCATTCTCTGCTGCAACTTTCAGCGGGAAGAACTCGAAGATGCCACGCAAACGAGATCTAGTCCTCGGTTGGTTTAATCGATCACGAAACCCAAGTCCAGCACGACCTGTTCAGCAGGCTAGCTCCTCAAATGTTGGCGCGACATCCTCCACTTCTCTGCCATTGACAACCCACCCTCAGTTATCTCAAGCTGGCTCACCAGGAGTGTTATCGCCTGTTTCCGAAGTTACTTCTTCATCCACTTCCCCGATTGAGAGTAACGTCAAGGAGGTGGCTAGTATCGCGTGGGAGGGTGTAAAGACAGCTCTGGTCCTTCTCAAGGAGAGCTCCGACTGGTTTCCCCCACTTAAGTCTGCCACAGGTGGTTTTCTTGCATTGGTTGATGCTACTGAGGTGAGTGGGACGAATCTAATCCTGTCTTCAAACCATCTGACTTGACTAGCTGGTATCCAGCAACGCAGCAGATTTTGAATTCCTTCTCCAAAAAATCAATAGTCTGACTCTAATCATCGAAGAGAACAGCCGAGACCGGAGCTTCCCTTGGCTTCTTCGCCGCCTTTCCGATTTCGCAGAGTGCGTTAACAAACCATGTATTCTTATCCTCAACCTAACGCAGATTTCTATGTAGGAAGCTCAACGAAATAGTGAAAAAGATCGATATGAAATCTAATCATGGAAAGGCCAGACGCTTTGCAGAAGGAAAAAAGGATAAAGGAGATATTGCTCTGTTCATTGGGGCCATATCAGATCTTATCAACAACTTACAGGTGCGTTCTGCAACAAACTTGCAGAATGTTCATTGACATGTGTTCAAGTCTGAATTGACACTGTACACTACTCGCGGAATTAACGAACTACTCTCCGTGGGTCATTCATTTGAAACTTCTTTTGAATTGAGTTTCATTTTAATTGGTCTAGAATGAGTCTCTGAAGAAATTGAAGGAGTCAGAGGAGGGGTGCCATGATGCCCCCACCAGCGTCCAACGTCGCAGTTGTACTCCGAACACGCGTCAGAAGATCCTAGAGGATCTCATGGAATGGGCAAATGATCCTCACAAACCTAGACTGTACTGGATGAATGGAATGGCAGGCACCGGGAAAACCACGATTGCTTATAGCTTCTGCGAGCAACTCCAAGAAAAGGGGTTACTAGGCGCAAACTTCTTCTGCTCTCGTTCTCTCCCCGAGTGCAGTGATGTTCGAAATATCATTCCTACCACTGCTCGTCAACTAGCGCGATCGTCTCCGCAATTTGCATCTGCACTCGTTGAGGTCCTCGGAGCTAATCCTCAGTTACCGTCACTTGGAAATCAGCTCAAACGGTTGATATCGGAGCCATTTCGACGTATCTCTGAGCCAATAACCGATACACTCGTCGTCGTCATAGATGCACTGGACGAGTGCAGCAACGTGTCATCGGAAATCCGGTTGTTTCTGGAGCAAATCTGTAACTATTTCAGCACGAACGCTATTCCTCTCAAGGTGTTTGTTACCAGTCGACCAGAGGGTATCATCAGCCGCGTCATAACTCCACTGAAACCCTCTTCAGCATCAGAGTGGTCTGTGGTTCATATCCACGACATCGAAGAGTCGCTTGTGCAGGCGGACATCAAGGTTTACGTTGAAGACGAACTCGCGGACATTGCAAGGACTCGGGGATTGGAAAGTGGTTGGCCGCCTAGTACGGAAGTAGACGTGGTTGTTGGCAACGCCAATAAGTTGTTCATATATGCGGCTACTGTGATTCGGTATGTGAACGAGGACTGCGGGAATCCTCGTAGGCGGCTTTCAGCGCTGGCGTCGACTTCACGAGTCGGACAAGGAACATCCCAAAGGTCTAGCCGCAGCACGCACCTGATCGACGAGCTATACAAGACCCTCCTCAAGCGAGCTCTTGGCGAGAAGGATGCAGAAGAAAAGCTGGTGGCACAGATGGTAGTGAAACTAGTTGTTTGTGCACAAACGCCTCTCACACTTGCTGGAATCGTTGACTTGCTAAATGCATCAGACGACCTCAAAATCGAAATATTGGTCAGTGACGTCCGGACTGCCCTTGAATTACTCCCTTCTGTGATTTCAACACCAATGGATGAAGATGGTGTGGCAACTACGTTTCATGCTTCATTCCCGGATTTTCTATTTGACGAACGTCGCTGCGGTTCTGATAATCACATTCCACTTCGACAGTCGCATCAAGACCTCGCTCGGTTGTGCCTCCACTTTATGGACAAAACCCTCACGATCGATAACATCACTGGGTCAGATCGATGGCAGACCGTCGACGGTATCGTCAAAGAGAAGAAGATCGGGGGTTGCATCTCCATCGCACTCGCTTATGCTTGCATGTTTTGGGCGTCGCATATTGGGACAAATGAGGATATTGAGAGTCTATCTACGGAATTGGAACATTTCTTGACACATCAAGTGCTCCGCTGGCTGGAGGTGCTCAGCTTGTTAAGACGGTTGGATGTCGGGGTTGAAGTTCTTGGGAGAATGAAAGAATGCAAGAACGTAAGTTCCCTTGTATGATCCTGGGACTCTGGGCCGTATTAACCTATTGATTGATAGCCAACCCTTTCCTTCGCATTTGATGATGCTCATAAATTCTTGAAAGACGTCTTTGATATTATCAACATCTGGCCTTGCGAAGTCTTTCACTCTGGGTTAATGTGGGCACCGAAGCAATCATTTATAAGGAGAATATATCTCGAAACTGTGCCCTTCCGCATAGTTCGTGGACATCGTTCTGGGTGGGGTGCCTGTGAACTTACAATCAGGGGGCATTCTGCTAGGGTGAACTCAGTCGCTGTCTCGCCTGACAATTGCCACGTTGTGTCTGGATCTTCGGACAAGACGGTTCGGATTTGGAATATGTCGATAGGCGAAGAAGAGCATGTCCTTCGAGGTCATTCCGATTCGGTTTGCTCAGTCGCTGTCAGCCCTGACAATCGTCACATCGTGTCAGGATCCTCAGACAGGACAGTTCGAATTTGGAATGCGTCAACAGGTGAAGAAGAGCATGTCCTCCTAGGGCATTCTGATACAGTGAACTCAGTCACCGTCTCAACCGACAATCGTTATGCAGTGTCTGGATCTTGGGACGAGAACGTTCGAATTTGGAATGCATCGACAGGCGAAGAAGAGCATGTCCTCATAGGACATTCTAGTGGGGTGTCCTCAGTCGCTGTCTCATCTGACAATTGTTACGTAGTGTCTGGGTCCTTTGACAAGACCGTTCGGGTTTGGAATGCTTCAACAGGCGAAAAGGGGCATGTCCTCCGAGGGCATTTCGCCTCTGTGGAATCAGTCGCTGTCACCTCTGACAATCTTCATATTGTGTCTGGATCCTCGGACAAGACCGTTCGGATTTGGAATATGTCGACGGGCGATGAGGAGCGCGTGATGCAAGGGCATTCTGTGAATTCAATCGCTGTCTCGCCTGACAGTCATTACATCATGTCTGGATCCCTGGACAAAACTGTTCGGATATGGGATATGTTGACAGGCGAAGAGGAGCATGTCCTCCGAGGTCATTCTGATGAGGTGTTGTCAGTCAGTTTCTCGCCTGACAATCGTTACGTCGTTTCTGGATCCTCGGACAAGACTGTTCGGATTTGGAATGCGACGACAGGTGAAGAGGATGTCCAGGGAGGGCATCCCCAGAAGGTGTACTCAGTCGCTGTCTCATCTGACAATCGTTACATTGTGTCTGGATCCGAGGACCAAACCGTTCGGATTTGGAATGCGTCAACAGGCGAAGAAGGGCATGTCCTCATAGGACATTCTAATATAGTGTTCTCAGTCGTTGTCTCATCCGAAAATCGTCACGTAGTGTCGGGAGCCGGGGACTATACCGTTCGGATTTGGAATGCGTCGACTGGCGAAGAAGAGCATGTCCTCATAGGGCATTCTAGTGCAGTATTCTCAGTTGCTGTCTCATCCGACAATCGTTACGTAGTGTCTGGGTCCTTTGACAAGACCGTTCGGGTTTGGAATGTATCAACAGGTGAAGAGGAGCATGTCCTCATAGGGCATTCTGGCTTGGTGAGATCAGTCGCTGTCACCTCTGACAATCTTCATATTGTATCTGGATCCTCGGATACGACCGTTCGGATTTGGAATATGTTGACAGGCGAAGAAGAGTGTGTCCTCCGAGGGCATTCAGGTTCGGTGTGCTCAGTCGCTGTCTCCCTTGACAACTGCCACATCGTGTCTGGATCCTGGGACAACACCATTCGGATTTGGAATGTGTCGACAAGCGACGAGGGGCTTCCATTGGTCATCTCATTTGTTTTCTCCTCTGACAACTGTCAGGTCATGTCCGGACCACAAGACAACTCAATTCCAATCGGGGAGATATTCCTTTCTTCAATCGTAACCTCAATCGCCCACTTGGTTCAAGGTGACAACATTGCTTCCAGCCCTGTAATCCAACGATTTGTCTCCGGTGAAAGCTTAAATTTAGGTGTTCTTCTCGGGGCAATGAGGAGTGGATTATCCCCGGTACCCATCACGCTTACTCCTGATGCGTCGTCCGTCTTGTTATCCAATGGCGAGAAGTGTCTGACAATCCCTTCCTCTCTGCGGGACATTACTTGGGCTACATTTTCTGGTTCTAAAGTATACTTAGGCCATGGTACTGGTCGGCTAACTATTTTAGATATTTCAGTTTGATTGTACACTATCTCCTATACCTCGACCTTCACTCCTGACGTCATTTGTCATATTCTGGATCTAGTTTTTCCCTGATCGAGTTCTGTAGGTCGTCAACGTTTCAACGTCAATGGTTGATCCAAATGTGCAGATCAGTCGATCACACCCTAAGATGTCTAAATATGGTGTATGGTATCTCTACTTCCTCTCCCAATGTCTTCGGTATGTTAAATTGACGTTGCGGGAAGAAACGCAGTCATGCTATGATAACATTTCGCCAAAATCATCAGCGTTTTTTGCAGCTTCTAGCATACGGAGAGTTTGTAAGATTAAAAAAACGACTGAGGGAGATCTAGAACGACACTCTACTTGGGTCCCGGCATAAGAAACTACTCCCTGACATGTTTTATCGCAGATAACTATGATCGACGTTTGGATTTGGGATAGTATCTCCGTGTTTCAGAGAAATACCCGAGATAAAGTGCATTTGGTGCTGGGTGATGACAGCCATCTGACCTGTGATATCATAGAAATGGGTGTAAATGGTTGCGAAGAAGGCATCATGATGTAACTTGTAAGGTAACCAGCAGACTGGCGGATTGCGGACGATGGATATCCGAGTTGATGAGCGCCGAATCCTGAGCGCTGTGCCCTAGCTTACAGTCTAGATGGTCGCACAGGATACTAGCACTTGACTAGCACTTGACTAGGACGCAAGTGTGTTTAGCAAAGCAGTCGAGGGCTACGTAATGCTGTCGGACATGGGTGTGATATCATCCACATGAACATTCCGAAATACCAAATCAGGACTGTGATCGCTGATGATGGGGTCCTGCCGACAATTCAAAGTTGAATGCAAGGAAACAAAGAATTTTATTTCCTCTAATGCTCAATAGAAATTAAGAGGTGGAGACTAGACTAAATCGCGATATGAAGAGCAATCAGCAATCACTGCTATTTCCGGTAGCCGACGGGATCGTCGCCCATGTGGCTATGTCATAAGACCCATTCAACAGATGATGTCATACACGACGCAGTGTCGGCATCATGTTCACCAGTCTGAAAAGATCCTCAGATGACCGCGGCGGAGTTCCTCTCGAGGTGGCATCTGCACCACAATGACCGCGAAATGTGGTCTTCGAGTTGGTATTGCATCATTCTAGGGTGTTGCTAGCCTTTGCGGAATTGCATACCATTACCAAGGATCTTCGTCTCTTCCGGCACCCTACATATTGCGGTCATTTTCATCTGTTGACATATGATTCTAGGCCGTTGACGAATCTCCGCATGCTATTTTTTATCCTGATCAGGTTTTCCCCAACTAGTACACGTACGCCGATCATCATACGTCTGTAGGCATGTTCAACAGGGCGTATCCTTGCGATGAGGGATCTACCAAGTATGCACTAGGTACTGTACCTTCACCGGCCCATGCCACATCCGTTTTCTCACTACCACCTTCCTGATTGTAGAAATGCCGCGGGCCACGGTGCATACCTTACGGTTTCCTGAATCTTTTTCTCGCACATCTCCTCTACATGATGCCGATCCATTGTCTGATGTTAGTCTTGATGTGACCCCACCTAACGAGGCGGAGTCGTACATGTTTCCGATGTTGGACACGATGGGCAGCACTGATGACCGCAGTCCTTCCCCACCTCTCCACTCCCCAAGAAACAGTGTGATGAAACTGGAAAATATCCTCAACGATGTATCCATAGGATGGGGTCCGTGTTCCCGTTCACGTAGTTTCTTTGAATCTCCTACACAGTCTGATGTTCCGTTCGAGGTAAGCGGTGCAATCTCCCTTTACTCAAAGTGGACAATGACACCTTTCGCTTCGATCGAATAGGCTATTATGTTTCCTATCGCGAAGGCGACTAGGAGTGTGTCTCCGGTGGATCGAGTTGTCAAGAAGAAGAAAGTGAAGATGCACAAGTGTCCAGAATGCCAGAAAGAATTTCCAAGGTAAAAAAAAAATTTAAACTAATGAATTTCAGTCCGCTTAATGGTGAAACAGACCAAGTGGACTAAAGACACATATGAACATGCACACGAAAGAAAAGCGTTGGTCCTCTTTTTTCATTTTTATAAATCTTTCTTCTAATTTGCCGGTGTACAGCATTTGCATGCACGTACCCAGGGTGTAGACGTTCATTTTCTGTCGTTTCCAACGCAAAGCGACATATGCGAACTCATGGTGTCGGCGTGCGGATCGAGGACCACTCTTCAGACTTATCCAGCTCCGTACCTTACGTCGTTGGATTTGAAACTCCTGTGATAATCTCTCCAGCTGAAGTGGACTCGGATGCCAAAGAACCACTGAAGCTGCGGTGGGTGGCCCCTACTCCCTCTACCACGGGTTCAGGCTCTGGGACTTCGTCCACAGGAAGCTCCAGGGCAAGGAGTCTCAGTGGAGCTCGCGCCACGGACCTCGTTAACACGCGTATGGATGATGGTGTATGGAAGACTGAGGGATATCACGTACGTCACGGTTCGACGAGTTCGGAGATGGATAGTCATTCGGAGGTGGAAAGTTCCTCGTGGGGGAGCAGAGAACTTTTTACTGGGAGTGACTCTTCCAGTCCTCGCTCGTATGGCGAAGTTCAAAGCTTTGATGACAAAAAAACGTTTCTTGGTCACAGAAGGGTAGAGAGTGAAAGGTGTGTGTATGCGTCAAATTTTTTTACAATGATTGCGGGACTCAATTTCTTTCTGTTGTCTAGGTCGACAAGAACGTCAAGTTATAGTGCGATGCACTACCTGGAGGCGACCAGCCGTTCTCGTCCCGATTAATGGAGTGTTTTACTATCTACTGGGGGGTACCAAGTTTTGCCGCGAAATACGAAGGATACATCGTCATGGTCGCCTCAATCATTTTCCCAATCGCTTGAAAAAACCTTTTTTTGTTTTGTGACTTCCCATCCTTTCGAAATACACGCACAGATCAAGACTAAAGGGGCATACTAATACTTTTTGCCTTTTTTTTTTTTTTCATCATGGTTCTTGTTCTAATTATTGGGGGCTTTTTTATATGATACACGGAAACTGGATTTTTCATTCTGGTAATTTGAAAAATCTTACATAGCCTCGAGTCGTGCAGATATGGGTCTTTTTTAACGTGTGCGAGTGGATTAATTACTTGGTATTTTATATAAAAAGGGTGAAATACATGCACCTTATAATTTTGATTTGGAACATAGGCGCTAACATGGACGCTGAGTACTTGAGTGCTCGGCCTAGATCTCTTGTCCAACTCTTGTCTGGATTCTTGGCTCTGTGACTCACTGTAGATATCGATTCCATCTGACACTAGACGATGTAGTGCCGCCGACCCACTGAGGAAGATCTGATACGACTCGGAAAATATCGGGTCAGATGTTTGGTTCTTGCAGTCAATGCCATCCCCTCTCCCTGAAGACGTCGAGGATGCCACTGAAATCCTCAAAACTCCTGGTGACTTGAAGTCTGTGAACATTAGTGATAAAGCTTAGAAGGGGTCACAGGCTATGCGACGGATGGCACCTCGCTTGGATGATATCATCTAGGCAGCCCTGGTTCATTGTCTTGATGCGCAAGCATTTTAGTTTCTGGCGGCTCTTGTTGGCCAGGCACTGTGGGGCACTAGCAAATGCAAAGTCCGAGTCGATTCATTGAAATCCTTCAGCATCGACCTTCTTGCGGCTACCTGCATATCCCGCATATACTTACACTGTACATGCCTCGACGTGAAGATGTCGCCAGACTGCGTGTCCCATGCAACCCTTTTCTTATTGGCTGCATTTGCTTCGAGTAGCGGCTGTGTATACTGTTGGGGATCATCTATGAAGGAAAAAAAGGTTACTGGTGCGTTCGTTCCGTCCAATCGTATTTTTTACCTTTTCTCATTTAGATTCCCAGAGACGATGTGGTTGGCTGTGCAGTTTCTTGACATGGAACATTGTTTTAGACGACGGTCGCCGTTGCCGATGTCTCGAGCGCCTTCACGAAATGGCTTGTTCAATACCGCGCTGAGCATGGAAAGGATCCGGTGGATATGATATTGGGCCGACAGTGTTCATTGGAAATGGGGTCTGTTCATTTTCTTTTTTCCTTTCATCTTTCTTTTTTACTTTCCTGTCTTTCGTCCTTCTTTCTTTCCTACTTCCCCGCTATCCCTTCTCCTGGTCCTTGATTCTCAACGACGTATACTGATTATAATAATTTATTATAGTGGAGTTTATCCACGAGCAACATCGCACGTCGACGATTGGTTGATGGATTTCCAGTTCAGTGTCCTTTGTATCTTCCGTCCAATACCAATACACGTCAAGGTTATACCACACACTGCTCAGGTTAGCCCCCATGCACCGAGTTTGCGATGTGGGGGTAGGGGAACCAGCGTTGCCTAGGTCGCGGTGGACGATACGTATGCAAGTCAATGCACCAGGGTGAAGGAGCTGCACTGCCTTGACAAATTGGGTTCGGAGTGGGGAATAATTGCCTTTTTTTCTTTAAAACTCGATTATGCTCGAATTCCCAAGCTAACACGCTCTTCGAATTAACACAGCATTAATCTGCGCGCATGATAAAAGCGGGTGTAGGCTGTAGAGACACTTGTGCTCTGAAGGAGAGTCAGCTCAAGAACTGATCAAGGAACGTGGGACAGAACTCACTTCGGTGCTCGTTCGTGGGGTCTATATCGGCAAGAGTAAAGTTCAGTCTATCAAGATCCTTCTTGGTTTCAAGCGTCTTGAATCTCTCGATCTCTGCCAGTTCATAGTCAATCTCGTCCTTCGTGAAACGGCCATTTCAGATTTCGACTAGTGCCAGCAAAAATTCCATTCGGGGCCGGACCATTTGCGGACCTTCGTCTCGATGGCGAATAGCGAGACTTTGCAAAATTGACCGGGCCATTTTCAACAGCCAAAGCATTCATTGCGCTATACCTCTGTGGTGATATGACTGTATTCATCATGTCCGTCTTTCGCATATTTAATACACCCCAGTATGGTGGGGAGTCTCTGGTAAGCATCAAAATTGAATTGCGAATATCGCTCGACAAGTCGGAAAGCTGAAAGGAATGTGAAAGTCACCTGATGCTGTCACGCCGTTCACTTCATCATCCAATATACTTACCAGAAATTCAGAATATACCCGAGCTTCGTATCAATGGCCCAGTCAAATTGTATGGAAGGACCTTCTTGCCCAACTATATCAACTGATTCGACCGCCCATATAGCCTGTATATCTGGTGTTAATAACTTCTCGGCGGTCAATGCTGCATTCAACATGACCGTCAATCCGAGCCAGGAGTCGGCTCCCGATAACAGTGCGTCTCCAGCTTGGTCGAATCAAACAGTACTGGTACCACTTATAACTGTCAAGATCTTCGAAAAATCGCTAATTGGTTCACGTCCGTCAACTTCAGATCCATTCAACATGACACTTTTTCCAAACATACCCATGGAACCGGCACTTGGTTTGTCAAATGCCCAGAATTCCAGGATTGGCTTTCAAATGATAGTGGTCTCCTTTGGGCCAAAGGTTCTCGTAAGTGTCTTTTACTCTTCGATTTCCATCCGCTAATTTATCTGGTAGCTGGTGCTGGGAAAACAATCCTTTCGTGAGTGACGGGCATCCCATATTAATTTGCCATATAAACTGTCCCCTAGATCCATTGTTATTCATCACCTTCAGAAATACTTCTGTTCTGTCCAAGAAACGCCTGTCATCTTTGCTTATTCTCGATATTCAAGTAGACTTTCAATTACAGATATACTCGCTTCATTCGTCAAACAACTTGCCCAGGATAACCACTCTATCATCCTCCCAATCATCGAACCGATTTACGACAGTCACCAGAAGCAGGAGACACGGCCCAGTAAAGAAGAACTACAGGATCTACTCAAGGAGCTCCTCAACTTGTTCAAGAAAACATATATCATCATCGACGCATTGGACGAAATTCCCGATGACACAAGGGCTGACCTCTTGGCAGTCCTTCTGTCGCTTCAAGCAAGCAGGGGAAGTCTACTCCTCACCTCACGTCCATTGCAAGTGCTTGAGCCCCTTGTTCCAAATGCGGTGTACATTCACGTAGAGGCTGGAAATCGGAGTGATATTGAACTCTTCATCGACAAACAATTTGACGAAAATCTGTATCTAAAAGCGGTGCTCAGAGGAAAAGAAGCAGATAGGGAGGGGATTTGTGCGAAACTCAAGCAAAAGTCTCAAGGGATGTGCGTATCTTAATTTTGACTAATGTGGGGAACTAACGAATTGTCCAGGTTCTTGTTAGCCTCCCTGCAAATTGACAGCTTGAAACATTGTATTTCAATCAAGAAGCTCCTCACCACCGTTGAATCGCTTCCGTTGGGGTTGAACACAATGTATGAACGCACATGGGAACGGATCGAGGGACAGACTGACGACGAGGTTTCTCTTGCAAGAAAAGTGATCATCTGGCTGACATATGCATACCGTCCTTTGAAGGTCAGAGAACTACAGTGTGCAGTCGCAGTGCCGGATAACGGAGTCGGGTTTGATGAGGGAGATGTTACGGCTGAGGAGTTAATCATCTCAGCGTGTTGCGGGTTGATCATGGTAGATCAACAAAGCAGAATTGTTCGCCTTGTTCGTGAGTGTATAGTGTGTATCGTGAAGACTTCTGATGGTCGAATAACGGATTATTAGACTACACCGCATACGATTTCTTCGGACAGTACTCTTCGGGGTTATTTGCAAGACCGCACACGTTCATTGCCACCAGGTGTACCGCATATTTATCATCATTTGGTTTTGCACAACAAACACCATTGGATTGGGCTGGGCTCCAGAATTTCTTGGTCAAACACTCCTTCCTTCTTTATGCATATCACCACTGGGGAAGTCATTCGAAAGCCTGTTATGGCGAAGGTGGCTTGCCAGCTGCTGTGGTCGTCTTTCTTGTCCAATGGGACACTTATCCTTATATTACCGACGATTTCGATTTCGACCTACTGAAGCCTAGTCACATTGCGGCATGCTATGGTCTCTCAGACCGATTTCAAACAACAAATGAAGTTTCGGGGATCTTGCAGCATACGCCTTTAATTTTAGCATCTGCTAACGGACACAAAGGCGTTGTTGAAAAGCTACTCAGTCGAGACAATGTCAACATTAATTCACAAAATAGGAGTGGTCGAACTGCGCTCTTCGCGGCTTCCCGTAATGGCCACGAAGCAATTGTGAAACTGCTTCTTTCTCGAAACGATATCGCAATCAACACTACTACCTGGTCAGGATTTTGGGGTGAAACTCCTGGTCAAACACCACTCCTGGCAGCTTCTCGTGGAGGCCACAAAGGAATTGTCAAGCTGCTTCTGTCTCGAAACGATCTTAACATTAATTCACAGGATGAGGATGGTCGAACAGCTCTCTTTCTCGCTTCCTTCCATGGGCAGGAAGAAATCGTCAAATTGCTTCTTTCTCGAAACGACATCGCAATCAACACTACACGCCGGGATGACTCGAACACTCCTAGTCAAACGCCGCTCCTGGCAGCTTCTCATGGAGGCCACAAAGGAATTGTCAAGCTGTTTCTGCCTCGAAACGATCTTGACATCAATTCACAAGATGAGAAAGGTCAAACGGCACTATTTCTCGCTTCCTTTCATGGGCATGAAGAAATCGTCAAATTGCTTCTCTCTCGAAACGACATCGCAATCAACACTACTACCAGGGAAGTATTCTTAGGCTGGAGTGACTGGGACACTCCTGGTCGAACACCACTCTTAGCAGCTTCTCGTGGAGGCCACAAAGGAATTGTCAAGCTGCTTCTGTCTCGAAATGATCTTAACATTAATTCACAGGATGAGAAAGGTCGATCAGCACTCTTTCTCGCTTCCTTTCAAGGGCATGAAGAAATCGTCAAACTGCTTCTTTCTCGAAACGACATCGCAATCAACACTACTACTACACGCCGCGATGACTCGAACACTCTTGGTCAAACGCCGTTCCTGGCAGCTTCTCGTGGAGGCCACAAAGGAATTGTCAAGCTGCTTCTGTCTCGAAACGATCTTAACATAAATTCACAAGATGAGAAAGGTCAAACAGCACTATTTCTCGCTTCCTTCCATGGGCATGAAGAAATCGTCAAATTGCTTCTTTCTCGAAACGATATCGCAATCAACACTACTATCTGGTCAGGATTTTGGGATGACGCTTCTGGTCAAACACCAATCCTGGCAGCTTCTCGTGGAGGCCACAAAGGAATTGTCAAGCTGTTTCTGTCTCGAAACGATCTTAACATTAATTCACAAGATGAGAAAGGTCAAACAGCACTCTTTCTCGCTTCCTTTCATGGGCATGAAGCAGTTGTCAAACTTCTCCTTTCACGAACCGATGTCGATATTAATTCACGATCTATATATGATCAAACATCACTCTCTGTCGCTTCATTACATGGGTACGATAGAGTTGTCGGTTTGCTTCGCTCTCGAGATGCTGTGTAAATTTACTTAATATTTAGCTATCTTATCCGCTTCAGCCTGACATTTAATGCATTGCTAATAATGACATGCATCAAAATTACACTCTGTACAGTAAAATACACAAAGAGTGGAGTATTCGACCCGAGTTCCTATTGCTAAGCTTAACCTCAGCGATCGTCATCTGATGTCACAGTAATTACCCAGTGCTACCCTATGGTGAGTTCAGGTTCACCCAAAAAATATGATCATATCTAGGCTGAAGTAATCGATGTTGCATCTGGAGTATTATCCATCCTGGAGACAGTTTTCAACATCATTGAAATTGACGAACGTCCGAAAGATTTTCCACTGGCCGCAGTGGACCCTACTAACGATAAAGAAGAGAGGCTTTCGGGGGGCCTTCAAACGGCCAGTGTCTCCTCCGAGCTAGTATGCATGGAAGGTATATTAAAGAAGCCGGTGGCTCACGACTCATCGACGAATCATGAATTGAGCGACTTCCGGTTTTCGGTACTAAGAATGACGTCGTTCGCCGATCTCGACTGAGAGCCAATCGATCGCTCAGGCTGTATAAGGCCTTAGTCGAGCGGTTGCTGGCTCTAGAATTTTTTTTATGGGATGAGAGGCGATTAGGTAGGGATTGAATTGACGAGGCATACCTGCTTTTTCGGCCTACCTAAGTCTGAGTGTCCATGCGAATCACAGGTGCTGTTCGAGACTAGCGCGTAGGGATGCTACGACGGTTCTCTGAGCACAATCTTCCTCGAATGAACCCATAGCTTCTAGGAGTTCTGGTGATAGACGACAAAGGAGCCTTGTCTCGCTCATCACATGAAAAGATGAACTTGGCGCCGAAATGATAATCGAATCAACGTTCATCATCTTAAGAGATGAAAAAAAATGACAACCATGGGACACTGGGCGCCTATCAGGAGTAGAATCCCTGTTTTATAATTGGAATCGTAATGGGAGTGTGGATCAATACTCATTTATAAAAAAGGGTGAAACATAAAGAATTGATTAAGGGAATTGATCATGGGCGCCAATCGTCGTCCTTGTGAGTGTTTGGCCTTGGTTTTTGTCAGGATTCTTTCTTTTGTGATATACTGAACAAAAAATACCGTAGATCCCGTCACAGGAAGTAGCACTAGACGCTCTTCTAATCCTGTAGTGCTGCCGACCCAAGAAAGATTACTGATATGAGAATATCGGGCCAGAAGTCACGTTTGGTCCATGTATATGTCTTCCAGATCATCATCACCGATACCATCTTCTTCCATAAGCACATTTGTTTCTGGGGGTGACAGTACCTCCTTTTCTTTTCCTTTCGCTTTGGGTGACTTTGTTGCCTTCTTTTTACCGGATTTCTTCGTCGAGCTAGCCGCCGATGGATTCTCTTTTTTTTTCCTTGGAGCGCGTGTTGGTGGACCCGTCACGCCTGTTAACTTGTCGATTTCAGCGGCATGGGGTGTCGCGGAGGGAGGCAAGAAATCGGATGTAGTGATTCCAGCGGCAGCGGCTTCGGCCAACGTACCCCCGACAGTCTCAGATAAGTCTGCGGTAGGCGAAGCCTTTTGTTTTCCTTTGCTGTTTGATTCCACGTTTTTCGGTATCAAGGTGACTTCCTGAAACGCGACTCGTTGTTCAGTATTGGCAACATGAACAAGGGTGCGTTTATTCCAGTCGTGGTTTTCTGAAAAGTTTTTGTGGGACCAATATATAAAAATACACAAGGTAACAAATAACGGGATTTTACCTCTGTCTTCTGTGAAAATCAACTCAGTGCCCAAGAGAAAGTCGTGTCTTCCTTTCATAATAGTTCCGTGTAGCTGTAGATACGGTGTGGGTGTATCCAATCCCTGTTTTGGTCCTGTAAATGCTACTTGTCGTAGGTGATAAAAGTACATGGAAAGCGTACAATCAACCGATATGAGGATGCGTTTGGAACGAGTTGTGGCTCGACATCTCCTAGATCCAGAGTAACATATGAGACTTCTTCTTCATCCTCGTAGTAGTCGTCGTCATTTGAAAAAGCCTCGACGTGTGTGTATCCAGGGCAGACAGATGCAGGAGCTTGCATGCAGAGTTTCAAGATGAGAGTTGGGACTGCTGCCATGACGGTCCGCAGAAAATTACGTAATAAGGTCAACATAACTTCAGCTCATGTCGATTGCCAGCCATACAGTGGATTTCTAAAAGAACCAACCGTCTTTTCCATGTCTTTTCGACAGACGCTCCCTCTCCTGACCCAGAATTCTAGGTCCAAATCTTCAAAGCAATGGATTTCTCGTCAATTCCGCGATCCCTACATCAAGAAGCGGCTGACCGATCCTGCTGCGTACCGCTCACGTTCTGCATTCAAACTTTTGGAAATAAACGACCAGATGGGAGGGTTCCTTGATGACAAAGATGTGCGGACTGTTGTGGACTTGGGTGCTGCGCCTGGGGGATGGAGCCAAGTCGTGACAGGGAAAATCGGGTGGCAAGCGAGTGGGAGTGCTGGGTCGCTTTTGCATGCGGATGGCAAGAGGAGGGGTGGAGAGTTTGGCGATGTGCGCGACGATCTAAGACCTTCATATGCTCCGTCTTGCGAATTTGAGGAACAGGTTCCGTTTCGTTCTTCTACGAACTCTGGACAAGTCAGGCAACCTGTTCGACAGGACTACGAGAATTCAGGTCCTCCAAAAATTGAAGACGATTTGCTTGCTTCTCCTAGTTCTGCGCACCGTGGCCGTGGTACCATTGTTGCCGTCGACTTACTTCCCATCGATCCTATTACGGGTGTTCATATCGTTCGTGGAGACTTTCTGCTTGGTTCTACGACTGAACATATTCGGAGACTACTGGAGAAAGACAATGTTAATGGCAAGGCGGATGTTATTCTGTCGGACATTGCAGGAAATATCTCTGGAAATACCGCACATGATACCGAATCCAGTTTGGAGATTTGTGAAGCTGTTTTCGAGTTTGCGAGGGTAAACCTTCGTTCTGCTCGTGCTATCGGGAGGAGGAAGGGTGGTGTTCTCCTGTATGACTCCGATTCATTTCGTCCGTTCGAATTTCACAGCTAATACCTATGTTTTTTGTAGGGTAAAATTCTTTGCCCATCCTCTGTTGGACCAGTTTCGAAAAGAGAAGTTGGAACCAAACTTCCACTATGTACGCTATATCAAGCCTGATTCGAGTAGGAAGGCCTCGCGAGAAGGTTATTTCTTTTGCCAGGGTTGGGTCCCAAGATGACTATCTATGGGTGACGAATCAACCTTCGGAGCTGCCGAAAGAGGCCGTGGTCCTTCACGTTTGTGGATTCAAGAGAAAGGATACCTCATACCCTTATTCCAATTCCAGAAGTGGGCCAACCCTTTCATAAGGACGACTTTTTAATTGAGTATGCTTTCCGTCGAAAGTGTGATTGATTTCCTGACTCTTTTTTGATCGTCCCACCTTATTTTCCGGAGCCGTCGTGGTTTCGGGACCGCAGAAGTCACAGGCGAGTCATTGTTTTGTATGACTGGATTTTCTGGTAGTCTGCCATTGATTCGTCGACTTCAAAAATGCCCATTCTTACCTTCCCTCATTGTGCCACATTTTCTTTCGACGCCGAAGTACTATCATTCTCTAAACTGGTCAAGATAGAATATGGTTGACATCGTCAGGGAATAGATCACTCAAAATTTCGGATATCATGCATTCATATATATTTTATAGGACATAGATTATCTCGGAGAATACATTGACAACAGCGAGACAGGGATTCATAAAGCATGTGTGAGTACAAGTCAGTCGACTACAGAAGAGTTGTGAACAATGGAGAACAGTAAGAGGCAGATGATAAAAAGGACATACACCGAGAGTTCAACATCTCAAGCACCAAAACCGTACAGAGTGCGGCCAGAGCGCTTGAGGGCGTAGACAACGTCGAGAGCGGTGACGGTTTTACTATGGAAGTTGTTCAGCAAATGGAGACGAAGGAGCTTGCGCAAGTCACTTACCGCTTAGCGTGCTCAGTGTAAGTAACGGAGTCACGGATGACATTCTCGAGGAAGATCTTGAGGACACCGCGGGTTTCTTCGTAGATGAGACCGGAGATACGCTTGACACCACCACGGCGAGCGAGACGACGGATAGCGGGTTTGGTGATACCTTAATGTTGCAGGGTTAGGAAATGGGGCTGCAGTCGATCAAGGAAAAAGGTAAAATATACCTTGGATATTGTCGCGGAGAATCTTGCGGTGACGCTTAGCACCACCCTTGCCGAGGCCCTGTGCACAGCGAACAATAAATCAGAAAGAGTCCTCAACAAAAGCCGGTGGGGTAAACGGACCTTGCCACCTTTTCCACGTCCAGACATGTTTAGGTTGAAGTGTTAACGTTGGAAGTCTTGAGGAGAAGAAAACTGGTAAAGTCGCAGAATCGAGTCGGGCGACGTTCTTCGTAGATGGTGGTTCGTTGCAAAGGTGCTTTGTTGATCACGCACCTACTTGTTGCGGGACTATTTGGCTTTATTGACGTGCAAAGCACGCGTCGTCTCATCATTGAGACTGGTACAGTAACAAAGTTCTATCCTGAATCCTGAAATCTTCGCTTAACAGTTTCCTAGGCAAACTCACCAATTATGACGAAGCAGATTACACCAGGAGAGGGTGACAATTTAAAGTAATAGGCGCGATGAGATCTGGATCGCTCACGGTGATGGACTGTCGAGTGCTTAAGCTTAAGCCAAGCGCTACAGCGATTCCCGTAATGACTCGGGGTTTGTGCCGTATGACTCTCCACCTTTGAGAAGGCATACAAGTTAGTTCTTATTATACCTTGCGACCAATGACTTGACTGATGTCGCTACTTTGAGTGCACAACTTATATGTACGTTCACACACGTAGAATTGGTGTCTCTTGGACCACTGAATTGCCACTTATATCGGAAACCTGGGATTTTATTCAATGTGAAGTAGCTGTAGTATGACTACTAATATAGATGCGATTCAAGAAAATGCACAGCAGCCCATTCCAGTTTGTCGAATTATGTAATACCGAAATTCAACCAGTTTCTGATCCACCACTATTTCTCAAGATGGAGGATACACCCCCCTTATCAATTCTTCAACTTTCTGTGATTCTGCAGTTTGGAGGCGCTAATCGGAGTTCCCCTATTCATATATAAAATGAGCGCGTCAGACGAGGATCCTCTGCCGTCCACCACCAGAACGTCTAGCAACCATGGGTTCATTGGAGGTAGATTATGCTCAGAAAGCCAGCCCCGTATCGACTTTACACGCAGTTCTCGATGGCTACCCACTCTCTGTGGGGATTTTCAGGGAACTTTTGGCGAATTCAGACGACGCTGGGGCGTCAAAGCAGGTACGGCTAGCCAACTGTCCATCTCTACCCATTCACCTCTCATTTTGTGAAGATCTTCGTTTTAGACCGACGAAACCACGCGACTGAGGGCTTATACAATCCAGGCAGTCAAGGACCTGCATTTATGGCCTACAACGACGCCGTCCTTAATCCCCGAGACTGGGAAGCGCTCAGTTCCATCCACGATTCATCGAAAGTAGTGGATGAGTCGTAAGCCATCTCCGATTCTTCTTCTCATGCGAGATATTGACGAATTTCAGGAAAATTGGCAAATATGGCGTTGGATTTCGGTCCATTTTCAACGTGATTAGCGCTGTTTCCTTTTTTCCTGTTAAAGAGACTTATCTGCCTTATTAGCTGACCGATTCTCCTCAAATTCTTTCTGATGGTTATCTGGCTATTTTCGACCCTTTGTGCCGTCAATTCAAGGCAGGAGGAAAGAAAATAGATCTGGGGCTTATATCGTCGACTTATCCGAATCAGCTGGAACCCTTTGGCTTTTTCACGGAAGATGGTGTGGCCCCTCCCTTCCCGGGTACCGTTATTCGTTGTCCCCTTAGGAATGCTCCGTCGGGGATCAGTGATCAAGTCGTCCAATCTGAAGTAATCTCTCAACTTTTCAAAGAGTTCATCGACCAGGAGCTGGGCATATCTTGCCTGTTCCTCGACAATATCAGGTGCATCGAGATTTACGAAATCGCAGCGACTGGGCCCCCTATTCTTTTGTCCAAAATGTCCATATCTTTATCTAATCCCGTTGATTCAATGTTTAAAGCGGTTGAAATCAACAGGATTGAAGATTCTGAGATAAAAGAGTGGCTGATCATCCAGCAAACTCACTCTCGTGACGAGGCGGTCTCCATCCTTTCGCAACAGCCTGGGTATAACAATCTCACCGCAACTCGTGCCCTGCAAGGCGCTAAATTTTCCCCAGAAGTTATGATTGCTGTCGATATCTCCAGCCGCGTTCGGGGCAGATTGTTTACCTGTCTCCCATTGCCGATATATTCAGGGTTCCCCGTTCATATCCACGCTTTGTTTGGCATAGATACCTCGCGAGCGCGTCTTCGGTGTACTAGTGTTGGCCTTATCTCTGGCTCACAGGATCAGTAAGTCTCCTGATATTTCATTGGAAATTCTTGCTGACTTTTCTCTTTTTAAAGTATGAAAGTCCAGTGGAATAAAATGCTCTTCGAGACATTCATACCGCGAGCTTGGAGTTGCCTGCTTGAAAACATGGTCTCTAGGGGACTTGTCTCCGATGTTTTCAGTATCTGGCCCCCAGAGAGGTGCTCCGGAGAAGTTGAGCCCTACTACGCACCGTTATCCGAACAACTTGTCGATATCCTTTTGGCGGCAAAAGCGGCTGTTTGGCCCGTCTACAAGTTGGAGAATAAGTCAACTCAATTTAGAAGCCTCGAAGGGCTCGTTGTGGCGTCTCCAACTGAAAACGAGTGTGTACTCCAAGCGCTTGCCAGAGTTGGGTTATCCCTTACTCGGCCGCCGGGCCACATTTTTGAACTTCTCCGTGACTCTTCAGAGCATGTATCAACTCTGAACCCGGATGTGGCCCACAAATTGCTCCTAGTACGTCCCTCGTGTTTGTATTCTGCTGTTTTTCTAACAAGATATCAGGAGCATGTGGACGCGGTTGCTAATGCTTCCGAGACAGACAAAGGGTTGCTGCTCGAATATTTGCTTTCTAGCAAAAATATTTTGAATATTTGCAACCTTCCGCTAGTCCCCGTTGGGAAGAAAGACGAGAAGGTGACGATAGTATCAAATGTACCAGGCATCCATGTCTACAGCATCCTCACGCGCTCGGAATTTGACATTTTTAGTGATTGCGACGACTTCTCTATTCCCCTCCATCGACTTCCTCGGCATGTGGGGGACACTCTGGTGGACTTGGGACCTCATTCTGTCAATGTCCAAAGGTTGTCCGCACCACGAGTTACTGAATATCTTTGTCGACATTCCAAACGTCTAAATTTGGATCCTTCCGAAGGCAGGACGGATCCCAGTGCCGTTCATTGGTTATCGAGGTTTTGGGGGTGGATGAATTCATGCGAGTACAAGGAAGAGCTCTTCCCTCAAATACGCAACCTTCCCCTTCTCCCATCCACGAAAGGACTGAGGAGGGCTGATTTGCCTCTTTTTAAATTGCGGAACGAGCACCATGCCTACACAAGGGGTTATCTCGCTCTCGGCGTCCCGTTCTTTCCCCGAGAATTTTCCGAAGCCGCACATGATGTGATGCATCATTATGGTCTTGCAAAGTCGATATCGAACATCCCTGCTTTGCTTCGTGCCATCCCACCGAATGGCCCTACTCGATTATCGCAACCCGACTGCGAGAGCATTTTGAAGCACTTGTCATCCAGGCTGGATGAGAAGATTAGCCCGGAAAATATACAAAGTCTGCGAAATCTCCCTGTCTTTCCCCTTCTGTCAGCTACTCTGAGTGGGAATTCGACGAGTATCGTTACGAACTGGACTGCCATCCCCCAAGGGCATTCAATTAGGTCAGTTGGTAGGCCGAGGTTTGTTCCGGTGATTGACGGTGTGTCGTTCGTCGGTCTTGACGCCATGGCGCCCGCTTTGGTCAAATTTCTCGAGCCATCACAACCGAGTCCCATGTCGGAGAACGACCTCGTCGAGATGGCTGTTGAAAACTTTATAACACAACCCGAACATCTCCAGCTTGCCTTTATACGGTATATAACCGCCAACCGGACCAGAATAATTCAGGATATTACGAACAAACTCGGCAGTCAGCCGTTTGTTCTTGCGGAAGACAGTGTACGTCGTGTCCCGGGAGAGATTGTGGACCCCGATTCAGAGTTTGGTAGGCTGTACGCCGGATGTTCGGCTCATCTCCCATTCAGAAATGGCCCTGGCGTGGAGGTTGTTCGTTGCCTCAAGTCCCTGGGGTTATTGCGAGCTCGTCTCAATCCTGAGATTGTAGCGGAGCGGGTGGAGTATATTTCATCGAGACAAACCCCAGACGAGGCACTCTCTGTTGCCCGTAATCTGCTGCCGCTGTTGGCATCGAGCGGCGTCGATTTCTCCCAAGTGCAAGGCATATCAGAGAAAAAATGGTTACCTACAAATGTAGGTCTTTGCAGTGCGGAGGAATGTCGACATTCAGCACTCACTCCGTCGTCTCTCTTCGATAAAGTCCTCGGTATTCTGGAATCTTTCGCCATACCACCTTCTCTTCAAACCGCACTCCGTTGGGACGAGCCTCTTCAAATTGATATATTGATCAGGCAGCTGGGCCAGTGCTTGATCGATTCCGAGCACTGCTATGAAGCTATTGTTGAGGTTGTCAAAGAATTTGGCCGACGAGAGTGGAATGATGAGGACTTTGATTCACTCGAAAAGGCTGTCAGAGGCCGCCAGTGGATTCCTACGACAGGAAATGCGCTCGCCGATGACAAGAGTTCGGTTTTCCACCTTTCCTCGAATATGGTAAATTCAGGCTTCTATCAAATTCGGAATGATTTGAAAGCCGAAAACCTTTTGCGTCGGATGGGTTGTACTGATCAGTACGTCTTTTCTATACATCCAAACATAAAAATTGTTAATATTTTCATAGCCCATCGACAAAAGCGATTCTTGACAAGCTGTACTTGTTGAATCAGGACCCTAATATCGTCGAGGCATCGATCAGCTTACTCAGGTCCCTTCCGGATGACATCGCGACCATGGAGGAGCATACGAGACTCCTTATACCCGATAAGGACTCAAAGTTGCGCGCCTTCTCCGAAATTTTTTATAACGATATCGGAGAGAAGTCTCTCTTTGTGAATGATGATGGATACTTCATTGTTCACCCTTCGCTCGATGAATCACTCGCTCAGAAACTCAGTTTGAACCGCTTGGGCTTGCGATACGCTGAACTTCAAAACCTCGGCCCTGACATGGGACAAGCTCCTATTACGACAGTCAAGCGCACTCTTCAGCAGTACACAAATAAGCAGTTCTTGCTGGAATTCCTTGCCAACGCGGAAGATGCGAAGGCGACTGAGTTTACTGTGGCTGTAAACCTCACTACCGTCCGTGAAGAAAATAAATTACGAGTTATATCGCCAGCCATGGAGTATCTATGCAGATTGCCGTCTCTTGTGGTGCATAATAATGCACTATTCACCTCTCAAGACTTTGATGGGATTTGTCATACAAGTGTAGGCGGAAAAGAAGGGCGGCCGGACACGATCGGGGAATTTGGGCTGGGTGTGGTGACTATGTACCACTTCACTGATGTGTGTGTGATTTCTTCCTCCTCGACGCGATTTTAATTCTATTTCAGTTGGCCATGGTTATATCCGGTTCTCACGTTCTCTTTTTGGATCCCTTAAAGAAACACCTCCCAGAGGGTCGTGCATCTCTTAAATTCCCATTAGAATATATACTACAGTCAGTTGTTTGGCCATTCACATATATATATTCTTCTCACCCCTCACATTCAGACGTCACAAACACCATCTAATTGCCGTTGATGGTCTTTTTGGTTTTAACATGTCCTTGGATACTTATGATGCTGTGAGCCGCATCTTCTCCTTTCCAATTTTTCCAATGTGTTGACTATTGCTGCAACAGACACTCTTTGTTCTTCCTCTTCGTGCCTCCGACGGTATCAGCCCGGAAGTTTGGTCCTCGGAGCGTATTATTTCCGAGATCTTGAACCCGTTCAGGAAGTATGCTGGGGATTGTTTACTGTTTACCGGCATCCAGACAATTGATTGCAGCACCCGGAGTCCCGAAGGTGTTGTTACACCGCTGTGGTCAGTCCAGGCTCATAAAGCATCAGTGGCGGAATTGGAGACAGAATTTGTGGTTACGGACATCAAAATTATGTCCACGGATTCTGTAGCCCACTGGAAGACGGTTACAACTTCTCGTACAAAGGATCAACTGCCATCGGAATTGCAAGTGGAAGGTTCACTTCTACGCAAGCCGTCCATCGTGGGCCTTGCAGCAAGATTGGATAGAGCACCAGACGGCTCTTTCAACTTCCTTTCTATCCTACCGCTGTCTACACCAACAACCCTTCCCATGCATGTCATGGCTTCGTTTAAGCTATCCTCCGATCGGAGGCAGATACGGCTTGACAAGTATGAGGAGGTGCAGACAATGTATAACTCTTGGCTTCTGGAGGACCTCATCCCCCCCTTGTATCTGTTTTTCCTTGAACACCTCCTCCACTCTGATGATCTACATTACCGTCTGCGGTGGCCAAGTGATAAAGGTGATACTCTATCAAATCATGTCGTCAATAGTTTGTACTCGTCAAAACATCTAATGGTTTCTCGACGGAATTTATTTTCCAGCCACTATCTCCCGTCCGAGTCCCTTCCTCTATCTCCACTGGAGGCTGTTTTGCATTGCAATTCCAGTAACGGTGGCATTCGCACAATCGTGGATCGCCTTCGGCCTCATCAGGTAGTCAACTTACCAGAAGGACCACGAGAACTCGCAGAACGTGCAGGTCTTCGCCCAATTGATCCCGATTTTGTCAAGGATGAAATCATGCGTAATCCCGCAGCTATTACTTCCGGCCACGATTTCCAGATGATACTTGATATTATTCTCTACCTCGCTGCTCAGAAGGATTCACCCGACATTCTCCACGGATTGCAAATTTTACCTCTTGAAAATGGGTCGTTTGGGACTTTGGACACTCGAGAAAAAGGCGTGTCTTACTATTTGTGGGAGGATCAAATCAAAAAACATAACTTTGATGAAGCATGTTTTGTCCATCCAAAGATGAAAGCCAAGGAACTGAAGAGAATTAACCTCAACATCTCCCCCCTCACTGGGCCCATCATCAAAAGCTTTGTAGCGGCTAAGCTGGATACTTTCTCCGAGCATGGCATCTCACCCGAGTGGGTTGACTCCTTCTGGAACTCCTGGGCAGAATATCACAAAGTTGGCCTCAAACGCGAAGACATAGCGGCCTTTCAATTGGTACCGACAATCCTTGAATCATCCTTCGTCTCTCTCGAGCAGTGCAAGAAAGGAGACGCACCTCTTCTAGTTGAGGAGGATAATTCTCAAGAAGGTCACGATCTTCGAAACTGTTTCCGGGAACTTGGCTTGCCTGTAGTTTACGCTCACTCTGGGAAGATTCGTGAGGCCCTTGGCGAGATTTTCAAAACTCGGGACTCCTTCCCTCCATTCAAACTTCAAAATGTGATATCGGCTATAACGACGTCCCAAGACCCGATTCCAGATTTATTCAGCCGTCTTGACGACAACCTGAGAAGAGTATTTGCAGATTGGGCAAGGAAGAACATCGCTGATATTGCTGACGATCAGATTTCCCTTGCTCGAACACTTCCAATTTGGTGGTCGGCTGGCAGAGGTTCTCTGCAGACTCTTCGTCCAGCGTCTGAAGTTCAACTATTGCCCGAAGAATTTACTCTTCAGGACACTGCTGACTTTATGGCCAGCTATGTCGCTGACGATGCGGCTTTGACGCACCTGAATATCGGACACATGACCCTTGAAGAACTCCTCCACGAGCTATGTCTACCGAACGTCCTTGACTCGGACAATATGCTTCACTATAAGCAATTTTATGAAAAGTGTTCAAACAATTGTCGTCGACTGTTGCCGGTCCCCACTAGCGCATGCACGCGTCAGCCTGTAGGACACCTGTTCAAACGACAGCCTCTCTTTACAGCGATATTTTCCGAAGATTCGTCATCCTTTGTCCACCCTACATTCGAGGATTTTGAGAAGGAGTTGGTCGAATTCGGATTGCAGACCGAGGAAAGTTTGGACATGAAAGTATTCAAAAAATGTGTTGACACATTGGATGTGAAGGATCCAACAGCGGCCAGGGAGGTTTTCCGCGCTTTCAGTGATATTCTACCTACTCGCATTGCCAAGTTGGATGAACCCCATACTTGGCATGAGCTGGACAACATTCCTTTCATACCTCGTCGTACTTTGGACACTGTTCGGAAACTGCCCGATCTAGACAAGGATGAACCAGGGCTGGGAATTCCTGCGAAAGTGACCTGCTTGGATGCCGTCGTGCAGCCCGTTAAACTGGTGAAGCAAGAGTTCGAGGCTGTTGCATGGAGTCAGCGGGCTTCTTTTGAGTTGCAACCAAGTCCAAGTGTTTGCACACAATATCCGAATTTGGGAAAGCCCAGTTTCTCGGAAGTGGTACGTCTTATCGTATGCATTATGGTTCTTATGCTCAGAACTTCGACAGATGACTCACCTTTACTATCTGTCGAATCTCACGAATCTGAGTGCATCCCAGCGTCGCATTTTGGTCCATGATGTGAAAGAGGTATACAAACATTTCTGCGACCATCTCGAGGATCTTAGAGCAAATGAGGGCTCGGTTTTGTCCAAACTACGGGACGAACCTCTTTTCCTTAACATCAACGATGACGAAGAAAGTCTGAACTGGGTTAAGGGTAGTTCTCTGGCAATCGGTTGCAATATTCGCGGGGGATACATACAAGGTGTTCGGGCTTCCCTTTGTAATTTCGGGAAGTTCCTTGAAGCAGCAGGAGCCCTTGCTGTTCATCGCCCCAGTTATGTTCGGGAACATGACAAGAATCATTTCGAATCTGGAATCTCATCGACCTTCGATCAGCTCAGGGGAGAAAACACTTTGACCGATGTAGTATTCAGAGTCGAGCCGACTGAGGACGTCCCTAATCCGGAACCCCTATTTGCGCATCGAACCTTCTTGGCTGTTTCCAGCGAATTTTTCAGGAAAAACCTTTGTGTGGACTCTCAAGAATCACGGAATGTATCCATGGGTTCTCCTCTTGACATCAAGGTCAATTATTCATGGCAATGTGTCCGCTCATTCCTGGGTGAGTATTATCTCTTTTTCGTTTTGACCATCTATCTTATCTTGGTCCAGATCTCATCTACAGTAGGGGCTTTGGAGGAAGAGGTTTATCCCTCGACCTTTTACTCGAGATTCTTGACTTTTCGAACGTATATAAGGCCAACGTCTTTGACGACGTCCAGGTTGAGATCATCGGATTCTTGACGCCTGAAACCGTGGATCGGAGTAAGTTCCTGCAGTTGTATTGACTTTTTTTGTTTTGTTAATTGTCATCTAGTCAAAGCTGAGGCAAAAAAGCAGGAGGCGGGGACATTATTGCGTGCCTGCACACAATATGAATCCGCCAATAAAGAGCTTATAATACAATCGAGGGTCGTTGCGCAGGTGTAATTTCTAGTTCGTGGAGTGTCCTATTTTGTATTCTAGTAATGTAATTAATATTGGAGTATCGATGAAATCTTATGTAAGCAACAAACGCGCGTTCAGTTGATTGCATAGTTTATCTCATACTACCAGAACACCATGGACCTTTTTCATCGACCCAAGACCGACTCTGTTTCCGATGGGATGCAACGGACAACGTTAGTATTGATTGACCAAGTGATTCTTACTCTGAGTTCTGTGGACACAGACATCCTATAATGACAGGAACAAGCGTTTTAGCACTCAAATACAAGGACGGGATTATGGTGGCAGCTGATAATCTTGGTGAGCATTCGGATCGCCATCTTTCAGTGAAATTTAACTCTATTGCATCTTAGCTTCGTATGGGTCGCTTTCAGAACACAGAAGTACGGAGCGCCTTCATGCCGTAGGTCAGAACACCATCATCGGGGCTGGCGGGGACATGTCAGACTTTCAGTTTATCCAGTCGACCCTTGATCAGCTTATTATTGATGAATTCGCGGCTCAAGACAATCACACTCTTAATGCTCGTGAAATCCATGCATATCTGGGGCAGCTGATGTATGGGAGGAGGACGAAAATGGATCCGCTCTGGAACTCGATTATCGTTGGTGGAGTCAAGGATGGCGACAGGTATTAACTTCATTTGTTGGATTTATTATTGCTAATGCATGAACAAAGATTCCTGGCTTGTGTGGATCTTTTGGGCAATACGTATTCTGCGTCTGCTCTTGGTACGGGTTATGGGGCATATATGGCAGTGCCTATTCTTCGAAAGGAGGTTGAAGGACGAGAGAACACGCTTACGGAGGAAGAAGCTCTTGGTATTTTGGAAAAGTGTATGAGGGTATTGTTCTACCGCGACGCGAGAAGTTCAAACAAGGTATTGCTTATGTTAGTTGGCATTGTCAAGTTGCTTATTTGCTTTTTTTTCTCAGTATCAAGTGGGGATCGTTACTGAGGCTGGAGTGAATATCTCTGAACCGAAAGTACTTGAGACCTCTTGGACGTTCGCGGAGGGTATTCGAGGTTATTGAACTGCAGTAACTTGTGTATGAATATCTGTATTTGATATTATGAAACACCGGAGTGATTCTCCCACTACTTGGCGATTGCAGAGACCAGCCTGTTGTTGCTCTTCCCAGCCGACATGCCGGTGTTGATGCCGCCCCGAAAAGGCAAGGTGGTTGTTTTCTTCCACGCCCCACTTGTATTTTCTGTCGCTTTCCCTATAACCACCACCACCACCATAATATGACGACAGTTGGCGGCAAGTACAGACTGGAAGAGGAGATTGCCAACGGAGGATGTGGTGAGCATTCCCGCCCTATTTATGTTCGTCGCTTCTTGATGGTCTGACCACATACCCCCACCTTACAGGCACTGTCTACCTCGGCGTTCATACTGTTGCGGGCAAGGAGGTTGCCATTAAGGTCGAACCCGCCATCGCGAGACATAGTCCCCTGCAGCATGAATCGAAAATCTACAAGACTCTCATGGGTGGCACTGGTGTCCCTTGGATTATGTGGTCTGGGAAACAAGACGGTTACAACGTGATGATTATCGACTTATTGGGCCCGTCGTTGGAGGATTTGTTCAAACAATGCAATAAACACTTTTCCCTCAAGACTGTATTGCTACTCGCAGATCAACTGGTCAGTCGCCAGCGCCAATGATTTCCCGCACCCTCCTATCTTCTGTATCTCGTACTGATCATATCCTTCTCATCAGATATCCCGAATTGAATACATTCACTCAAATTCCTTCGTTCATCGCGACATTAAGCCTGCCAATTTCGTCATGGGCACTGCAAAATCAGCCCATCTTGTCAATGTCATCGACTTCGGTCTAGCCAAAAAGTTTCGCGATTCACGGACCTCAAACCATATTCCATATAAGCAAGATGACTTCCATGGCGTGGGGACCTCCCTATTTGCTGCTATCAATACCCATCTCGGTGTTGGTACGTGTTTTTATTGTTTGGTAATCCTCGTGGCGTACTTTGGACTAACGCATGACGTGTAGAGTCATCGCGTCGGGATGATCTTGAATCCTTGTCTTATATGCTAATTTACTTCCTACGGGGCACCCTTCCCTGGCGGAAGATAAGGGCTCCCGTGGCCACCCCTGACCTTTCTCCTTCTGCCTCACCTTCGGAACAGGAATACATTCGAAATCACTACAACCCCGTCTCTGTGACATGGGATCTCATTCGTGATGCCAAAATTGCGAACGAAGAACTCCTGACCCTTGGCTTACATCCTGAATTTGACGTTCTGTATCGTTATGCTCGGTCCTTGGAGTTCGACGACTTACCTGATTATGAGGGACTGCGGAAGCTCTTCAGGGGCCTGGCGGAAAGGGTGGGCCTAGAGTATGACGGGGTATACGATTGGACTGTGCCTCCAAGTAAGGCTGATATGACACCAGCGAGGGGAGTTGGTAGGAGGGCAGCAAGTGACGGAAACGGAGGTCGATATTGTGCGGCTTGTAATGCCAGGAGGAATACGAAGTGATTAGGTGACGTGTAAACGAAGGGGTGTGGTCTGAAGAGCCTGAGCGCCGTAAGTGGATCTGTACTCTTCTTTTTTGAGTCGTTATCTAATTTCTCTGGACAGAGACCAAAGCGGGGAGGACGTTCAATCCGTCCAAAATAGAACCCCGTCCTATGCCATTATGCATGGCTTCTTTTACTCATTTTCAACTGATGCGACTTATAACGTGATTTCTGTCGCCCGTACAACACTACCACACCGTCTGCAGGTCTATGCAGCCTATGCCCTAATAACCTCGACCTTCCCGACGTATCCTGAACCACCGGGATGGTCTCAATCTTTTTTTTTTCTCACAAACGAATCGGAGTAGTTGTCCATTCCTTTCGGACGCTGTCTCCCGATAACTTCTTGTAGAAGTGGTTCGATGACTTCGGTACTGGGCCACGTACTGACATTCCATCGCCTCACAATGCCATGCCATGCCATCCAAGACAAGCGGAACTGGATTTCTTGTTGATCTGGAGTCTCCTAACCCCCTTGCTATCTGAACATCGCTTCCTCGGTGTGTTTTCTTTTGCGTTTTGTCGGAATGACTTGGCTAATTCATATTGTATACGGCAGACGGAAATAACTACGCCCCCGACTGTTCTTCTGCAATGACATATGCGAACTGAATAGATTTCTACTTTTTTCTTATCACCAACGTTGGTCGACCCGACAACAAGGGATCTCTCCGTTATCCACTTGCTTTCTTTATTGCTTTCGGTTTTATTGTTCATTTTTTATAAATTCTGGATTGGCATCGACTCTATCATACAATCACCAACACATCTTCGCATGTATTGTTTTTTTATATATTCGCAAGGTACCTCATCCCTTTTTTTTGGATTTAATATTCCAATATGCTTTTATCTTTTGGTCTTTATCATTGAATCGACATTCATTCTTGCTTCAGTTGTATTCTTGGTGTTTTTTCTTGCATCGCTTTGGCTCGGGGTGTTTATGGTTTCTTCGTTTTCTTTTTGGTATGGCACTTGTCTCCGCTGAGGATTGGTAGAGACGTGTATGCTTGAGTCTATGGTCAAAAAATATGTACTTTCATATGTTTCTATTATGCTATGCTCTGTCCTCTATGTTACGCGTGGTTAGATTTTTGTGATGGCTCTCAAGGTGTGGCCGCGACAGTAAGTTGAGACAAAATCCGAAAAAAAGCACTAGTGTCAAGGCAGGAGATTCAAACCAATCAGTCAGCTTTCTACGGTCAACATCTTCCAGCCAGGTAATGATCCCGATACTCGGGGAATCCACTCGAACGGAATTCCACAGTGCAAAGGATCCAGGGGCCCAGGTCATAGCAGAAGCTGTTGCGGCCTTTCAGATGATAACCGGGACTGGGTCTTGTAGGGAGGAAGGAAAGCTCGTCGAAAAAGAAGCCTTATTTGGTTCCGTTCATGACCTATTTCAACCCTCCCCGCAGGCGTCCAACAAAAGGGCCTTCCGCAAGCAATATATGAATCCGATTTCCATCACGTATGTATTTATACATTCTTTTCCACTGTTCCGAGTCTTATAATATCAAAGCCGGTTCGGGGCAACGATTCTTGTTGCTGTACAATCACCTCAGCGCCGATCCGCAAGCCTTCATCGATGTCCTCCTCACCTTCTCCACGTAAAATCTACACCGATCTTCTACTATCCAAGGAGTTAGGGTACCCGCTGTACTACCCTGAACCTTATAGGAATGCCCTACGAAGAGGTTGGAGTGGTGTTAGTGTCGGTGATGTTGGGATCATAAATAGTGATGGTGGATTCGACTTTCAGTTCAACGTTATCAAAAAACCCGATGTCCTCCCCGACCCCACCTCCAATGAGCAAGTAAGCGTGGCGAACGGGCTGCCCTTGCACCCGGAGCTCAGCTTTCGTAACGGGCTACCTCAATTTCATCCTATCGAACTGGAGGACACGGAAATCAGGTATAATGACAACGACTGCCATCCAGGGAAGGTCATTGGAAGATATATAACCCATACTCTATCAGTAGATGGAAAGATGCTACTGCATATCCCGTATAATTCTGTTCAACTTCTCTGCAATTTCCATACTAACCACCCACTATTTAGACCATCACCCATAAGAACCGGGTTGACCTTCAATATCGAGTGTAGTCGTGAGAAGGCTGCTTCCCTCATTTTGCCAAATGGCGCAACCCGCGTGGACGTTGTCGACGAGCAACTTGGCAAATTTTATGATTTGGCCCGTCAACACGGCGGTTCTTGGCTGGGCTTATTTCCCTTTACTGGCCCATCCTTATGTCTTGTTACAGGATGCGTCAAGACCAATAGTTGGGCTTTGATGTCACTGTATGGCTCTTCAAAGACAAGTGGTTTATCATTGAAATTTGGTGTTGGGTCGGGCCCATCTTGGACCTGGCTGGAGACCGGTCCCGCTGACGTTCGCCATTCTCCAGAAACGGATGATCCTAATCGAAACCATTGTGTTTTTCTGCGCGGAATCAGGATCTCGAAACGGGACCGCAAGTGGCCATTCAGGCGAAAGGGAGAACTAGTCCACCTGAACGATCTGGGCACGGGCGAAAGGTTTCCTATTAACACGGAGGGCAGTTCCACATCTGGAAGTACAACGCAAACCAATCTGGCTTCGACTTCCACTGGAAACTCTACGAGCAACTCACATGGTGCAGGGCAGGCAGCATTTAGGGGATTATCTCAGAATGTACACGGAGACAACACCGGTTTAAAAAGCATGAGTGCACCTGACATCGGTACTGAAGACCAATCCGACGATGATATCGTCATTGAACCGCTGACTGAGGTGTCAGTCGTGAGCCCCTCTACTTTATCTGCTTGGGTACCTCTGACTTGGATATTCAGTCAAACCATCCATCAGAAATCATTAATCAACGTCTTCTTCACGAAGTAAGGATTTTGATAAATAATATACCTTGTCGAAGCTGAAAGTATGTACAGAACCCAAGTGCGGAGTTTGCCATAACTCACGATGACCAATGGGCTAATGTACTCCAGGAGGTAAGCTCTCTGTCTGCTATTTGCACGAATTCTGGTTGAAGCCCCCTAAGGGCGACATGCCTCTCGATGAGGAGAGTCTGTGGCTTCAGATGCTCGAAAAGAATAATGTTATTGTCGAATCCAGTATGTGGCTGCCATTGCGTTGTTCTCATTAAATTCTGACTGTGTGTAGGTTGCGTTTTCTTTGTAGACAAGGGGACATCAAGGAGTAACCCGGAATCCCACCTCATCGCGCAATTCGATCGTCTTCCGCAATCTCAAGATTTGGTGAACGACCCCCGTGTTCTTATCACTGATTTGGTACGCCTTGTGGGTGACTATAAATCTGTTGGTACAATCGCAGCGAATATGCCGGTTGTCCTTAGTGGCCTCCTCTCAGGTGGGACCCACGTTCAGTACGACGCCCTCCGCATCCTTGAATTCAGCGCACATTCGTTCTATGGCGAACTCACCAATGCGGCCGCAGACACTGTACCATCTCTCGTTGAATGTGTACTCTCTTCTGACGAAGCCGCCACTCGGAGTGCTGCGCTCGGTGGCCTGAAAGCTATCTTCGATGCGCATAAGGATGTTATTACCCGTGCTCTCTTTGGAACTTTGCCGTCGTTGGTCAAGGTTCTCTCTGGTGAGGGCACTTTTCAGATTCGTGGACTGGAAGTATACGAAATAATCGCTGGATCACCTCATTGTACACCTGTTGCGGCCATTGTACCAGACATTGTTCAGTGCCTCTCCTCCCACACGAGCGTTCAGCTCGCTGCGTTGAAGGTTTTAGAAGCCGGGGCCGGATCGAAGAATAACAAACTTGCCGAGGCAGTGGCGGTTGGGCTCGCTTCACCACAATTCATGAACCAGCACTCATCCAGTGACAGGCGTGTTTCGCTCTCTGTGATGAGAATATTAGAAGCTGGTGCCGGAACAAAGAATGACAAGCTCGCCGAGGCGGTTGCACTCAATTTGCATTTCATCGAGACATTCTCTTCCAGTGACAGCGGTGTTTGGGTCGGTGTGATGAAGGTATTAGAAGCTGGTGCCAGGTCTAAGAATAACAAACTCGTCGAGATGGTCGCACTCGTTTTACAACATCCCATCGAGCAAGGCCCTTCCTATGGCAATGACGTTGAGCTCGCGTCACTGAAGCTATTAGAAGCCTCTGCTGAATCGGAGAATTTTAAACTCACCTGGTCGGCTGCACTCGCCTTACTACAATTCATCAAGCAGCTCTCTTCCGATGACAGCGGTGTTTGGCTTGCTGTGATGAAGATGTTGGAAGACGTTGCCAGATCAAAAAATGACATGCTTGCCGAAGTGGTTGCGGTTAATTTACCACAGGTCATCAAGCGGTCCTCTTCCCGTGGCGATGACATTCAGCTCGCTGTGATGAATGTATTAAAAGTTGGTGCTGGATCAAAGAATGACAAGCTTGCCGAGGCGGTCGTGCCCATTTTACCGGAGGTCGTCGAGCAGCTCTCTTCCGGTGACCGCCGTGTTCAGCTAGATGCACTGAAGGTATTAGAAGCTGGTGCCGGGTCAGTGAATGACAAGTTGGCCAAGGCAATCGCACCCGTTTTACCACAGGTCATCGAGAAGCTCTCTTCCTGTGACGAAGGTGTTCAGTTTGCTGCGCAGAGGGTATTAGAAGCTGCTGCTGGATCTTGGAATAGAGAGCTTGCCGAAGCGGTTGTGCCCACTTTACCACGGGTCATCGAGCAGATCTCTTCCACTCACAGCGACGTTCAGCTTACTGCACTGAGGGTATTAGAAGCTGGTGCTGGATCAAAGAATGACAGGCTTGCCGAGGCGGTTGCGCCCACTTTACCACAGGTCATGAAGCAGTCCTCTTCCCGTGACAATGTCATTCAGCTTGCTGTGACGAAGGTATTAGAAGCCGGTGCTGGATCAAAGAATGACAAACTTGCCGAGGCGGTTGCGCACACTTTATCACAGGTCATCGAGCAACTCTCTTCCAGTCACAGCCACGTTCAAATTGCTGTACTGAGGGTATTAGAGGCTGGTGCAGGATCAATGAATGACGAGCTGGCCGAGGCAGTTGCATCCATTTTACCACAGGTCGTTGCGCATTTCCTTTCCAGTGTTCATCGTGCTGGACTGAAGGTATTAGAAGCTGGCGCTGGATCAACGAATCTTACCAATGTCATTGCATCTGTTATCGGGCTTGGAGTGGAGGTCGCGAGAGATATATGGCAGATTTTGAAAGGTCGCAAGGTGCCTCCCCGCGACATTATATTCCACAATAAATTCCAGTCCGCCGCGCTGAAGGTATTAGAGGCTGGTGCCGGAACAGAGAATGACAAGCTTGCCGAGGCAGTTGCGCTCGCTGTACGACAGGTCATCCAGCTCTCTTCCAGTGACAGCGAAGTTCAGCTTGCTGCGCTGAGGGTATTAGAAGCTGGTGCCGGATCGAAGAATGACCAGCTTGCCAAGGCGGTTGCACTCAAATTACCTTTCATCGAGAAGTCCTTTTCCAGTGACAACACTGCTCAGATTGCTGCTCTGATGGTATTGGGAGCTGGTGCCAGATCAGAGAATGACCAGCTCGCCGAGGCGGTTGCCCTCAGGTTGATTTTCATCGAGAAGTTCTTTTCTGGTGACATTCTTGCTCAGCTCGCTGCGCTGGATGTATTAGAAGGTGGCGGCGGATCTGAGAATGAAAATCTCATCGAGGCGGTTGCGGTTGTGCTCACTTCACGTTTCATGGATTTCTCGAAACAAATTTCTTCCGGAAGCAGTGAAGTTCAGCTTGCTGCGCTGAAGGTATTAAAAACAATTGGGGGGTCGAACCATGTCAAACTTGTCAAGCTGGTTATGAGGGCTTTACCTCACCTTGAAGAGCTACGTTCTTCCCATCAGAACGATATGGAGATTCTTGTGCCCGTTCAAGCTATTATAGCCCAGTGCCAAATTCGCAGAGGTGGCGGTCGTTTTCTAGAAGACAGAGATACGGCAACGACTAGCGCGACGTAGATGAGGGCTCAAGCGCTCGAGGTTGGAGAGTTGATGACGGTGACGGTGATGATGACGATGGTTCGTAATTGTTATTTTGTCGTGGATCTGTATAATGTATGGGTCTGTCAATATCCTTTTCTTTTTGTATTACATACCAAAGAGTTTGAGAAGGCGGTCACCTGGCCAGGTGAAGTTTCGAGGGTCCTTTGAGTTAAGCTGCATCTTCCACATGAGCTCTACGGGCGTCCCAAGATCGACGAAGTTGCCAGGGAAGTAGGCAGGTTGATCTCAACCCGAAGGCCCATATAAAAATTCGCTTCCAATCTCCGTCCAATGATTGTAGGATATCAAAAGCCCTCGAAAGACTTTAGGATATACTAATTGCCGCCATGGAAATTTACGAGGTATGTAACTTATACTACCCTTTCGTTTGGGATGGGTAAGCGATCTCGCTCTCGGATGAGGTATATTTGACTCTTTGAACTTGAACAGGACATTTACATAACCCCAGCATGGAAGACTTTTTATGTAATGGGTCTTCGACATTACTCTAAAATGGTCAAAAGGTCATGGTCGTACACCTTTATGATACCTTTGTAACATAAAATTTCTAGGTCTGACTTCCCTGAGTTTCTCCTGCCCCGATTGTATTGTCCCCTGCAGTTTGGGTACTCTCAGGGTCGTCTCCGTGACGGTCTGTTTGGCCCTTTCTCGCGGTCCAAGAACGTTCTATTGCAGTCCTCATCTCCCCTTCTGAAAACGAAGAAGCCTCAAAGTATTTCGGAGCCAGATCGATAAGCCTACAAAAACGTTGATTCAGATAATAAATGTGGTAAAAGGTTACATTACCATTCTAGTTTCGTAACAGACACCGTCCGAATATACGATTGACGCGTTTGCACAAATTCGTTGAAAATGACCCAATCACGTCTCGAGTCCAAACCACACGAAGGATGCAGCACGACGGCCTAATACGTTCTCCTCAATCAGTGGACCCTGAGATAAATTGGCCTTGATTTGCCCACCTCGTTATCTTTCGTGATATAATGACCTGTTCGGCCATCCATGTGCCCGACTTGCATGAAGAATCCAGCAACGAGAGCTTTACGGATATTGGTGTACAGTTCCTTTTGATTCTCGAGACTGACGAGGTCAATGTTGAATCTCTCCATTGTGCGTTTCAGCTGTTTTCGGATGTTCTCTGCTTGTTGGAGTGCACGGAACGAGAGATAATTCGTCCAAGCCCAATTTTTGTCATGTTTATCTGTGGCCCAGCATGTGAGAAACCACTGGGTTGGTAACATGGCTGAAAAATGACTTACTCTTTAGGTATTGATTGTAGACATTCATGAGAGTGAGATGATCACCGTCAGGAATGGTCAATAATGCTTTTGCGGCATCCGCTTCTCGTCGTTTGTTTGTTGGTCTCATCCAGACATTCGTCGCTGCAACGAGGAGTACCTTAGAATGCGAATATTCCGTGTTGAGGGCAGAAGATTTGGTACGCACAAGATAACATTGCCGTGATCGTAAGGATCTCTTCGCTGCAATTATAGTTGGGACTGGAGATCAGCGTCTTCGTCAGCTGGGTGTAAGAAAAAAGGTGATGGATAATTGGATTTTAGAACAATTTTATGGTTGGGATCCTTACCTGAGGATCGAGGGGAAATTCGGCCATCGTGTGTCCAAGCTGTGTTAGGTCCCCACCGCTATCGAGCGCTCCAAGAAAGTGTAAAAGCTCCAGGGCACGCATTAATGTTTCTGGAGCGGGAGCATCGACATAATCAAAGCTGACCAAGTCCTGTCAGTAAACAACAATCAACCAACGCCATTCAAAGGACAAGACCATTTGAAGGGAGTACCTTGATACCAAGCTTCATGAGCTCGAGTACGATGTTGCTAAGATTACTTCGGAGAATTTCTGGATGCGTTTGCTCTTCCAACTCCTTTATAAAATCTTTCTCGGTGTATAACCTAAAACATTTCCCTGCTCTTGTGCGCCCAGCACGTCCTGCACGTTGTTTTGCCGATGCCTTTGAGATTGGACTAACGAGCAGGCTCTCAACACGTATGCGAGGATTATAGATTTTCTGCTTTGAGAACCCGGGGTCTATGACATAGACAATACCATCAATAGTCAATGATGTCTCCGCGATATTGGTTGAGACTACGACTTTTCGGCCGGGAGGTCCATCGGGCTTCTGAGGGCCAGGGGCAGGATCAAAGATGCGCTGCTGCTGCTGAGGTTGCAGGGAAGAATAGAGGGGTATACACGTCAATGGGCCAACCGATTCAGGGACTTGGTTCACCAAGAAGTCTGCCTCGTTTTTAATTTTTCTGCAGACGTCATCGATTTCGTCTTCCCCAGTAAGGAACACTAGGATGTCTCCAGGAACCTCTCCGCGGTGGATCATGAGTACGGTGCGGATAGCGGCTTCCACATAGTCTGGCTCGGGTTCTTGAGTGTAAAAGACCTCGACTGGGTAAGTCCTTCCTGCTACTTTAAATAATGGCGCGGGTCTTTCTGGATCAAGTGTGAAGTAATTCTGGAATTTGACAGCGTCTAGAGTAGCAGACATGACGATGACCTTCAGTTCCGATCGCTTTCGAGTAATTCTCTTGAGGAGACCCATGAGAACGTCTGTGGCATGAGTCCGTTCGTGAGCCTCATCCAAGATGATGGTGGAATATCGCTGCAACGAGGGGTCATCCATGGCTTCGCGCAGAAGCATACCATCCGTCATGTACTTGAGGAAAGTGGTACCAGGTTCTGTCATATCCTCAAAACGGATTGAGTAACCAACTTGTCTTCCGAGTCGGACTACGGGGAAAATGTTAATCAGGGGTAATAGTCTTTATCGAAACAGTCAATCACCATCCAACTCGTCCGCCACTCGTTTGGCTACCGACATCGCAGCTACTCGTCTTGGCTGTGTACATGCTATTAATTTGCCAGTCTTATGCGGTAAATCGGAATATGCCACGAATTGAGGAATCCTGTGAGCTGTTGAGAACAGAATCAAGCATAAACTTGGTATTAAAATTGTACTGTGTTGTTTTTCCTGATCCCGTTTCGCTGACTATGATAATTATCTGGTTCTCGTTGAACTGGGGATAAATTATTAGTTTCGGGTATTCATTGCGAACTGATAGAACGACATTGGTAGAAAATGTCGACTCACTATTTTCAGGAACTCATCCATTTTCGTGTATACGGGCAGTTTCTTGCGCGTCTCCAAAATAGTCTTGTATTGTATAGAATGCGTCTGCTTCGTAAATGGGTTCATATCGCCATCCTTGGAGACGTTGAGCAAGAGCAGACGCAAATTCCAAGATGTCGTATTCGTACCATTACTCTTCTCACATCTTCGCCCTTGACTGATCTCTGTACCCAGTCATCCAGCGCTTCTCCTTGATCAGTGGCACCGGTATTCAGACCAATGGTTGAATCGGCCAAAGTTTCCTCCCACGACATATCTGAGATTGCCTGTACGTGTTCGCCTTGAGTACTTTGGTGCTGGTGGTGTGGCCTATGAAAGGTCACCAGTCAGAGGTGAGAAAGACGTTCGAGAATTAGCCGCCCGTACGTGGATCCTGAAATTAGCCATGTGTAATCTTCCAGCGACTATTGTGAATCGCCAAATCACGCCACTGAAGTGATTCACCAGCATCACTGAGGAGAACTTAGTGGGACTGTGTTTCGAGGATAATTAGAAAGGATGTAAAGGATCTCTACACTCAGTCTGACGGCCCGTGCTCGGCCCGTTTACTCTCTTTTCGCGACACAAATGTCAACTACCTCGACAACCGCTCCTTCCTCTGTACCTGGTTCCACTTCCAATCCCGGTCCAAATGTTACTACCACCGCAAATCCTTCTAATGAAACTTTTGTCCCAAACGAGCGCGTATTGTGCTACCACGGTCCTTTGATTTACGAGGCAAAGGTTATGAAAGGAAAAGTTTTTGATGACAATAATAATGTGGTGTCGGCTGTCGGTCCTCATTATTTGGTGCATTATAAAGGTTGGAAGCAGACGTGAGTGCCAAACGTTTTCGTTTTGTACCTTCATTATTATTGATGACCGTCTGCACTGTATGTAGATGGGATGAATGGGTCCCTCCTGATCGCCTTATGAAGATGAGTGAAGAGAACATTGCAAAGCAGAAGTTACTGCAGCAAAAAGGACCTGGGCCAACCGGTCACGGAAGTGGTGTAGGGAGAGGCGCCGGGAGAGGTGGAGGAGGAGGAGGAGGAGGAGGTTTTGGAGGACCAGGGAGCAAGGAGGCAGGAAGGGGCAGAAAGGAAGCGAGGGGGACAAAGCGTGGAAGAGAGGAGGTAAAATCCAAAAATTCTCCTTGATAATCATTGACCTATTTCGTTCCAGGACGACGGGAGCAAGAAATCCGAAATGAAACTCAACATTCCCGAGGTCTTGAAAGCCAGGTTGGTTGATGATTGGGAGGCAATAACAAAAAACAATCAAGTACGTTTAGCTCTTTTGAAACTGTTTCCCCGACTTAGAGACTGTTATCCAAAAAGCTTCTCGCGCTCCCCGTAACACTAACAGTGGCAGACGTCCTTTCTCAATTTGCAGATCACATACGGAAGACACAACCTGCCCAGTTAAGCCTTCTCACATTTCCCTTTATTCAAAAAGCCGACATTTCCCCTTCTGCAGTCTCAAGGAGCCAAAGTTTGTCATTCAAACATTTGTGGATGGCTTGCAAACGTACTTTGACCGGGCACTCGGCAACTGCTTGTTGTATCGGTTCGAGCGAGTCCAATACTCCACGATCAGGAGGCTGTTTTGGACAGGCACCCATGTCATCGTGGGTCAAGAGAAGCCGATGAGTATGATTTACGGGGCGGAGCATCTGTTAAGGATGCTGGGTACGTCTGAATAGGTGCAATTATATACTGGATCTAATGTCGGTCTTGTAGTGAACCTCCCACAGATGGTGGCACAAGCAAATCTGGATTTTGATTCGGTGATTATTATTCGGGATTATTCCAATGAGCTGATGTCGTATGTTGATATTTATCTCTCTGTTGTCGACTAAACTAGAGATCATTTGCAGATGGATGGTAGCGGAAAAAGACAGGATTTTCCTGAACGAGTATACAAACGCCGATGTTCAATACCAGAATCTTTCGAGGTCGTGATTATTTTTTATGTATTGTACTTGGACATTGCGGAACCGGCCCGCCATTGAGATAACATGACATCGTCACTCTAAGCTTATCCGATATCCATCGATCTTTCGAATCCACAAAACAAGCATGGCCAGTTTACTCGTCGCATCTGCTGCTCATGCTGCGCATAACCTCGCTTTTTCGATCCTCGCACAACCGCAGATCCAGGTGGGACAAACCATAACACTCACCGAAGTGAAGGAGGAATCGCCGGAGACGACAAAAAAGTTGGAATTGAAGGGTAAAAATGTTTTGGTAGGTGTTCTTGATACCCATTGTTCATGTCTATGAGATGGGGAGGGCGGAGCGGATTGATCTGTGTGGATTGCGTATTCCTTTTAGATCGGTGTACCAGGCGCATTTACCACCCCATGCAATGCGCATCTGCCCGGTTACATTGATAACTATGAAAAGTTCAAGAATAAGGGTGTCAGTGAGATTTACGTCTTTGCGGTGAACGACGCGTTTGTTACAAAGTGCGTTTTTTTGGCTTTTCTATAGCCCTCATGTTACTACTCTCATCATACCGAAAGGGCGTGGAAGGAAAAACTAGCTCCTAATGGAACGCGTGAGCTTTTTCTACTAGAATGTTTTTTTTTCATGGATTAACAACTTCACTGATCGTTCCAGCAATTCACTTCATCGCGGATGACCAAGGCACTTTTGTCAGCTCTCTTGGGTTAATTTTCGATGCTGGCGGCTTGTTGGGTGCTTCACGTTCCAAGGTGCGCTTCCCCTACGTTCTTTTCCTGGTAAGGTAGCTTACGTCGAAGTCTGCTTCAGCGCTTTGCCATCGTGACAGAAGGTACCAAAGTCATTTCGGTCGCGGTGGAGGAGGAGGCTCCTAATGTGACGGTGACTGGTGCCGACGCTGTCCTTGCAACCCTTTGATTTTGATTCCGTGTAAAACTGTTTTGGTGCGATAACAATGTATGGGTCGCTTTTTGTTCCAAGATACTTGATAAGCTACAGGGCAGAAACCATAACCTGCTGGGATGTTTAATATGCTTCAAATTTCCAATTTTAAACGGCGAGAGCCTGAGGCCTGAGGTCGAAAACATGCGTCCAATTGTCCTGCGTATACGTAAGTGTCTTCTTGCCATGTATCGGAGGGCTCTAACGGTAGGCTGCATAGACCTCAAATAAATTCCTAATACTAATAGTAATATCTCGGCCTTCATTTTTCGTTCAATCAGTTGGCATTCCGGACACATTTGAACATCCAACGCATGTTTGGCACAGTGACAGATGCTCGCCGACCGTAACAGGGAGTCTTGTTCCAGCATATTCATGGACGATCGCGACGAGTCTTGCACGTAGAGGTAGGTTGGGTGTTTCGTTGCAACCATCGCATTCAGCATAAAATCAATATCGGGCCGCAGAACAAAGGAGGCCATGTGAGTGGGGAACAGCGGTGGTGTTGAGTGGGCATACTTATTCATGATTCACCACCAGTCGCGTTGCTGTGACCATATCTATCTCCAACTTGGCATCGCACATACACTGGCAAGCGTTGATCACATTCAAGTTGAAGAGGAATGATAACCGCTTGTGTTGCACCGGTCATCGGGGGTCAGCCGACCGCTTCCGCCATCGCCCTTTCGCCCAGTAGCACGCTGCGGGCCTCTCGAGCTCCAGGATCTCCTTCCCCGCACTGAGTGCCAGTAGACTTCACTATTCAAGGAACATAAGCGCATGTGACATGTGACAGGTCCTATATCTTGAACTGTTTCTCATCCACAAGTTCCTCTAACTTGAATGCCATATACTCTACACGTCCTGCGCAAAGTAACTTCTTCTCCACTTATGGGGTGTGGCAATCCTCTGAACCTCTGCTGCCCTCTGCAGGCTCGACATCCCCTCTTGACCACACTCTGGCCTCGGACTGGCGATCCGGTGTGTCGACTCCGAGTCATTGGAACCGGTGATATGGTTGGCGGTTGCTCATCTTCATGTTCCAGATGGGGTGTGTGAGGACATTCGAGGTGTCATTCCATTTCATAGAAGCATCGATACCTTCTATTGTGGCGCTTCAATGGGCATGTGGCCAATTCTCGTTTGAAGTTCGTTTGAAGGGTGTAATTGTTCCCAGCACGATTCTGATTTCTACCTAATCGCTCTTCGCTTGAGAAAAGATGGTCACCGCCATTCTCCGGGTCTGTCCATATAAAAGCGACCATTTTTCTTCGACGTCCCTTCAGCTTTCTCAGAGATGGCTACTACTGAAGGTCTTCCTCCCGGCATCTATCGTATCGCTGTGGCAAACGCAAACAGTGTCGAGCTCGAGCGTCATTTCCTGACCAATGGAGAGGACTATGTCACCATTCTCCCTCCTGGTGTGGGGCCCGGTATCAATCAAGAGGTAATGCATCCCATTAACGATGAGCTCCTGTGTCTGTTTGCTCACTACCAGCCCTTTTAGTGGCGTGTGTTCCCCGGTAAAGTTGGGAACATCGTCATCGAGCGACCCTCCAAGTTCTTTCCGTCCCCTTACCTTAGTTACAAAGACGCTCCCAAGAAACCCGAGGAAGGCGATCGGGTTGTAACGCGCGTTGCTGAGTTCCCCTTGAATGAATGGCACTGCTCACCAGCTGGGCCTCCAAATTGTTTCACGTCAGTATAAATTGCCACCTTTCTTGGTACAATCGTGACCTTGCTCCCTTACAGGCTTCGTGTCGCCCGTTCAGAATTCGGTATTAGGGTTGCCCCACCCAAAATTCACCCACCCTTCGTATGTCTCTTTTTTTTCAACTGCGGAGAGCATACAGGTATTAACCAACTTGTAAGCTTGAACTTGCCAATGACAGGCTGTTGGAATGGCGTTTTGAGCGTATCCGTTCCCTCGAAGAGAATTCTGAATGAATTCATTGAATTGTGATTCGCACAAGTTGCAAAGTAGCCTCGGACTCGGATTGATTGTGTTCAAGTTGTAACAAAATAAAAATGACACGTTTGCGATCACTTTGATTTTTGAGTTGCTGCTACTGAGTCATCTCCTTCGGATTGGAGTTGAAATTTGAAACGTTGACAATGCGAACACTGGTTGAGCGTCAAACACATCCGAGTCAGATCGACGGTCGACCTCAAGTTCTGTTACAGAATTTCCATTGGTACGTTTGAAGTTCGGTTCGAGCCTTCAATCCTTCCGGTCTACACTGAAAGGGGGTGGGAATAGGTGTGGCACGTTGGATTATTTGCCGCCTGAGATAGTGGAAGGGAGGGAACATCCTGAAAAGGTGGATTAATGGGCCCTTGGTGCCTTGACTTTTGAGTTTGTGTCGGGTTTCCCGCCTTTTGAGGATCAAGGGAGTGTGAATAGTATGACATTATTTCTCCCTCTCTCGTTATGTAAGAGTAGACCTCAAATTCAACACCAAAGGAGCCAATGAGCACCTCTCTGACGAAGTGAAAGATCTGATCACCAGGTTACGTCTCCCTGTCTCCCTCTGCCCTCACTCATATTTGATTGGCTCCTGCAAAGAGTGATCTTCAGGGACAGACAACAAGTCGCATAATCAGATGAAAACAAGCGCACTCCATTTGAATTCTGCACCCCTCTCATAGATGGCCGATAGATCGTCTGGAGCTTCCGCAACAGAAAGAGCTGCGAGATAAGTTGGGGTGTCCCCGAGTAGCTGCCATTTGAACATTGGTCTTCTCGAATAATGACGGGCAGAGTGCTGGTGTTGAATGCCGAAATCAGGGCCCGGGAAGGGTCTTTTCCAGATGTCATCAAGAAAAAGGTCAAAGCAAAAGGGTGATGTAGGAGTCGTTGGATAGATGATCCAATTATGAGTCGGTGATTGTATTTGGTTGTATTGTGGCTTTCAGGATCTGCAGATGAACTTTTGTAGTGTCCTTTCTCGCGCTGAAACTAGTCTCTCATGGTCCTCTTTATCTCACTGAACAGGATGCCGTCGAAGCCGATTTACAATTTGAAATCTAAATTCCCAGAGGGTATCTCGGATCTAGAAACGCTTGGTACATTTCTAGGAGAGGTTTACACAAACGACACTCGAACAACAGTGGGGACAAGCCGGATTTTGTTTTGTGTACATGAGCGAGGGTTCGACGATACGAAGGAATTCAAACGCTCATATAAGCACTGAGTAAAAGGACCTAAAGAGGTTAGGTTTCATTAATATCCATTCCCCAAATCCTTAAATTTTGTCTTCTGATACTTGCCGCCCATCATTATCTGAGACGTCGTAAAGCACATAAATGAGTACTAGTACCAAGGTATGGAACAACATTACGATTGCTATTTCTCGCACTAGGCGTCTACTTACCCTGATTCCGCAGTCCGAAGCTCATCCCCTTCTCATTCCCTATTTACGATAATCTTTCATCGCGCAATCGAATGTCAAACCTCTAAGATCGACGGTCCACTTCAGTCTCCTTCCCCATCGACTCATCTCATTCGATTTCGTATTTGAGTATTACTATCCTGAAACTAAAACATGGCGATGGTGGGAACAATTTGCTATCTTCGAATTCAGTTGAGTAAATAGATACAAATAACGACATGGCTACCGCACACAATGGCTCGTTGATTGTCGCAAGCGCTACGACTATTGTTTACGCTTATGGAGTTGTTTCGCATTTTCGAGAAGAAAACTCGTCGTCTGGTGCAAGGCGAAATCAATGATGGGCCAATACCTACAGCCAGCGATGTACCCACAGCCGGTGGTGTGCCTGCAGCTAGTAGCACTCCTGACACATCCTCCCATCCCATTGGTGCTGAAATTTTAATTCAGGGTGTCGATCCCATAACAGCCTAGTGAGTTACTTCCTATTATCGATACACCTCATTGACTTCTGAACAGTATCGTTTTTGTTCACGGCTTGCGCGGTCACCGTACGGACACTTGGACCAAGGACAACATATGTTGGCCCAGAGATCTGCTATCGAAAGAGAAGGTTTTGTCGCACATCCGTGTTATCACCTTGGGATACGATGCAAATATCGTCAATTTGAACGGGCAGGCATCCTTGAATACCCTGCTTGAGCACTCAATCAATTTGGTGCAAGAATTATCGCAACTGAGGAGTAAAGATGCGGTGAGTAGGATGCGATCGTCAGGAAAATCAATTTATCCATATCCGTGTATGTAGCGCGATCGCCCCATCATCTTTGTCACACACTCTCTGGGCGGACTGATAGTTAAAGATGTATGCCTTTGAAGCCCCTTCCTCTTTCAACTTCAAACCTAACAGATCACATTGCAGGCACTGCATTACTCGAATCAAGTTCAGAATACCCACCCGCATTTTGCTCAGATCTTCACCGTTACGCGAGGCATAATATTCCTGGGCACACCTCACAGAGGAAGCGGGGTGACTTCGATGGCGAAAGTGGTGGCTTTTGTAGCAGGGATTGCTTTGCAGAACCTGCCTACCAATCTGATTTGGGATCTTGAAAGGGACTCGCAAACCCTCGATCGGATCGGGGATAGTTTCGGTCGCATTTTGGACAAGCGGACGCTGACTATTTGGTCTTTTTCAGAGGAATTGGCTATGACAGGGATAGGGAAGGTATGTATGCTGCCTATATTCGGAATAATGTGTGTAACTCGTATTGACCAGGTCGTACCTGGGGATTCGGCCATCATTGGTGATCCCCGAGAGAATCGTGGAACCATTCACGGCGACCACATTAGCATGGTGAAGTTCTCGACGAGGGATGATCCAGGGTATAAGAAAGTTTTATATTCAATCGAGATGTTGCTTGAACAACTGGGCAAGGACCCATCCAAACAAAGTGTGTAGAATTCGTGCCACATTACAATATTCTAATCATTCTCCGCTGTTGCGAA
>Ga0307517_10000966_pt1 | contig 48756 bp, 37 predicted proteins | sample 23_EM_MG_FD_194515 | JGI IMG/M metagenome (GOLD analysis project Ga0307517, IMG submission 194515) | Populus trichocarpa ectomycorrhiza microbial communities from riparian zone in the Pacific Northwest, United States - 23_EM | ecosystem: Host-associated > Plants > Roots > Unclassified | place... | reverse complement strand
AGGGAATTCGATTCCTAAAGCTAAACATGAAAAAAAAAACTTAAAAAAAAAAAACACCCTTAAGGCACCAACATGAATCTTACATGGTAAAATCCTGAAGGCACCAGAGATGCACAATGACCATAAAAAAAAAAAAAAAAAAAAAAAAAACCCTGATAAAACCCTACAAAAAACATTTAGCCAATCTAACAATGGGACCATAATTTAGCCTTTCTTGCAGTGCTGTTGGAGATTGAGAGGGAGTATCAAGTTGATATAAGGAACCCACGCTTGTGCCAAGCAGTTCTCCTCCACCACTTTAACCACACTGCAACAGTCAGCACTAATCTCAATTTTTGGATTTGATAGTGATGATACAAGCTCGCATGTCGCATGCACACCTAAGGATGCCTGGTACAGCTTCATGACATTTCTGCACTTGTTCACTAGAATTTGGTGGCACATATGGATTCTGGGCTGGTGGGGTTGGGGGCTGGTGGAGACGGGAGATCTTTGGCTGTTGGAGGGAGATGAAAATGGGGCGGTGGGCATACGCATTGACAGAGGCAAAACTTAGAAACTGGGCCAAACTGATACCAATGTGTTTGTGATTTACAACCTTGAGCACAGGAGCATGCACAATTAGCATCTCCTAAGTCCTAAGCAATCATTAACGAGAAATGCTAAGCAAACAAAAAGGATAAAGAAAACTTGAAACCTCATTCTGCCTTCTCAACTCTCTTCCCTCCTTTTTACTCCTTTCTTGTACAGTCTGCTAGGTTTGCTTAGGCTTTTCATAGAGTGTTGTGATCATCCTTTGAGAGTTTTTTCCCCTTGAAATCCCAACTAGAGATTGTTGCTATCTGGATATGGTATGAGTAAGTTTTAAAAAAAAATGATTGATTTTTTCAACACCTTGCTTTTGGCTTCGAATTCTTATTCTTAATTGCTGGACTTTTCATTGGTTTTTAGTTGACCATGTCAATCTCACTTTAACTAAACAATAAAAATAAGTTTAAAATTAAAAATTGAAAAAGTCAGAGCTCGTGTGTCTCTTGGAATTGTCCTTGAGCCTGGTGCGCTGCTCTCTCCTAATTCTAAATCTCGATTTTCTAGTGCTTAATTCACTAGATGTACGAAGCAAAAAAATACAGGGAAATTGAGAAGAAAAATATAAGTGCATCGAAATGTCAAATCTAAAAATATTATGATTTATTTTATTTACTCGATAACTTAAAATATTTATAAATCTCCGCTCATCTCAAGAGTTGCATTAAAATTAACTAATGAAAACATTAGTGTTCACTATTTAATATAATATTTAGCATGTTATTAAAAGAGTGGTTGGTAAAAACCAGTTGACTAAAAATAATAATAAATGGAGAAATTAGGTGTTTAATTGCATTAAATATGACATGTTTTTGCTTTATCACCTATTTACTAGAAAATATGCTCACAATCTTGTATAAAAATATATATTTATGGAAAATATATCATTAAATCATAAAAATAAATTTGTTGTGTGGGTGTTTTCGAACTCCAAAAATATTTAGTGTGTATGTATTATATGGTGTGTTTGAAAATTATTATCATAAATGAGAAAGGTTTTTGTTTTTTTAAAGGTATAAATAATAATAAGAGATCCTAATATAAATACTTAACTGGTCAAAGTTTGATGGTATAACTATATATCATTCAATAGAAAAGAAGAAGAAGAATTTAGCTAGTAGAAGCAGTAATGATATACTGTTGTGATTATTTTTTAAAGTGTTTTTTATTTATAAATATATTAAAATAATATTTTTTTATTTTTTAAAAATTATTTTTAATATTAACACATTAAAATATCTAAAAATACCAAAAACATTTAAAAATAATACATTTAATTTTTTTTTTGACAAAGTAGCACAGTTGACAAATCCAATATTTACAAGAAAAAAAATCATCAATGCCTTTATTTTTTACAACAATTCACTGGTAGATTTACTGTTTTGAAAAATCTTTTTCTTTCCATATGTTTTTCACTGTTAGATCTAGATGCTAAACCATCATAGATCCTGAAAAAAAATCCCACCCCAATTACAAACCCTAGAAGAAGCATAAAACAAAACAAAAAAGAAAGAATAAAAGAAATTGAGTAAAAGTACTAAGTAGATTGGAAATAATACCAAAACAAAAATCAAATCTGATGATTCTAAAACTAAAACTAGAGAATAAATCATTAATTTCTTGATTGGCACCATATTTTAATATATATATATATATATATATTTCTTTTTTCTAAATTGGCTTGCCATATACTGCATCCTGGAAAAAAAAAACTATAAAAAACAAAGCAAAAAGATGAAAATATCCAAAGAAACAAATGAATTATCGAGGGGGAAAAAGGGGAATATTCATAATCATAGGCAAACTGCCTCTAGACCTTTGTATTCCTCCTGGCTCTCTCTCTCTCTCTAGCAACAATCCAAAGGTCCCAGTCAACGCGGACGGCCAAATAACCCCTCTCATAACTTTCCAGGAAAAAGCTCCCAAACAAACACAAAGCAAAGCATCCTCTTTCCTTTCCTTTGCTTTCCTTTTTAATCTCGTCAGCACAAATACTTAAAACCCAAATCTTCAATTAAATAAATCTGTCAATAAATTCACATCTCCAAAGATGCCATCAGAGATTGAGATAGTAGAGGAAGATGTGGTGGCCCAATCCAACGATCGAGAATCAGCAGCTGTTAATGGAGGCATTAGTAATAATGGGGTTGCTGTTGCTGGAGAAGACAGCTTGAGAAATGATGTTTACACAGCAGCTGCTTATGGAGATTTAGAGAAGCTTCAGAGATTGGTTGAGAGTGAAGGATGTTCTGTTTCTGTACCTGATAACCTTGGTTATTATGCTTTACAGTGGGCTGCTTTGAATAATCGCACGGCTGCTGCTCAGTATATTATCGAGGTTTGTTTCAATTCTGGGTGGATTTTGTTTTTTTGATTGGTTTCTTGAAATGGGTTCTTTTGTTTTTTGTGTTCTTCAATGGATTTGTTCTCCTTGCTTGTTTTATTAGTTTTGACTGATGGGTTTGATTTTGAGGTATTGAAGGGTTTATTGATGTTTTTAAGTGTTTATTGTTAGTTCATTTCTCGATCAAAAGTGATGATTTTGATCTGGGTAGTTGGATTTTGTGGTCAAGTTTGTATCTTTTGGTTTGAATTTTTTGAACGAAGTTCAAATTGTTTGGTTGAGGTTTGATGCATTGATGGAGTTTTTTAAGTGCTTTTGTGTATTGATAGTGGAACTGGGTTTGCTTGTTAGTTCATTTTTATTTATTTTTTTGTTTAAAAAGTGATAATTTGATTTTGGGAACTTGATATTGTGGCAAAGTTTCTGTCTTTTAGTTTGTTTGTGTTGATCGAAGAGAGTTCAATTAATGATATGTGATGATATCTGATTTGGATTTGATGATATAAGATGATCGACTGATTTGGTACTGGATGTTTTTCTGATTGCCAGCATGGAGGAGATGTAAATGTGGTTGATCATACAGGCCAGACAGCATTGCATTGGACTGCAGTCCGGGGTGCAATTCAAGTTGCTGAGCTGTTGCTACAAGAGGGTGCGGGGGTAAATGCCGCCGATATGTATGGCTATCAGGTTAGTGTAATCTTTGTTGTGCAAATATGCCTTCACTTTGTTTAAGGGAGAGATAAGAACTGTTTTATCAATTGTGTTTGAAGTTATATATGTGTTGTGAAATTATTACCTGTTTTTTAATTGGTACCTCTAGCGCTTGGTCATGAATGCTAATGGCATGACAACTCTCTGGTGCATGTACTTCTACTGTTTTTTCTCTCAGTGGTTTATCATTCAGGATAAACATATATAGGAAGGATGGATATCTCAAAAATTTGGGACACCTTCATGCAATCTGTTTGCCTGTTAATTCACAGTGTTAAATAATGTCACAATGATTGTTTACATCATTGTTCATGGAAAACTGCCTAACTAGTTGTGTTGATTCCCACCTTAGAGATGTTTGCGAGGGTATCTTCAATTGTAACGATAAAAGTCTTGGGCTAGCAACCAAGACGGTTGAAGTTTGATTGGTTATTTTATGCACAAATGATAAAAATATAGGATCATTTGAGGAGCTCTTCACTTCCCCTTCAAGGGTACTCTTTTTTTTTGTTTTTGTCGAATAGTACTGATTTCCCCTCTCTGATTGGCACTTGGATATGGTTATAAGTAGGTCAGCTTAGTACTCTTTGGTTAATTGATTTTTACTATAATTGAAGAAGTAGGTTGAATTGAGTTTTCAGATCCCTTGGCTACTGGCTCTTTCTTCGCCTTTTTATTTCATTCTTCTTCAAGGGATTCTATATCCAGGGTGCAAGAGTTTCAACGCAAGAGATCATGTATCAATTATGCAAAAAATTTATCACCTGTTGCTGCTTGAACACAATATAACTGGAGTCGGTGGCTATGCTTAGACATTCTGTAATATGTATAAGAGGGCCTTTTCTCACATGTAAACGGAATCCAAAACATTGATCATACATAGAAATGGTTTAGTTTGCATATTTCCCTTGAATCGTTCTAGTAAAGCTTCCAAGGTCAGCATTGCAAATCAGTATTTGGACACACAATTTGATCATTGGTTTCCATTTTAATAACTTCATCCATTTAATAGGTTATTTAGCGATGGAAAACTTCCAGATATATCAAGAGAAAATACATTTAAAATGGGACGAAATTTGCCATATTTAAGGGAGCAATTCTACAGTAATCCACTAAATGGGATCTGTCAAAGGGGTTTCAGATTTTTCTGTTTGAATGTTGAAGTGATTGGAACTTGAACTTAAGAAGTATAATAAAACTATTTTCGTCCCTGCATTTTTTAGTCTTGAGTGTTTAAGGGTTCGGTGACCTTGTTGATGCCGTCTCTATTTATAAACTCAGGTTGCTTGTTTACCTTCTAAATATTCCCTTAAATTTGTGCTGCTCTAAGAAAGGCACCTAGTAAGTGAATTGTTGCAATTTATTCCTACTATTTGAAACATTTTTAAAACTGATGCTGAAACTCAATAAAATAATGAAAGCAAATCAGGTTTTCAGCTTAAAATTGATAAAAAAAAATGTGGCTCAAACTGGTTAGGATATAGCATATAGGAGCATGAGATTGGTTATAACAGATGGTTTAGGGGCCTGTTATTGATTGAATGAGGGTTAGGTAAAGAAGAGAGCCAGGAATGAAATCCCTGAGCTGCAATGCTGACTGAAATATATAGGAGGTGAGCAATAGTTTCTGTAACTGGCATGACCTTTGGCTTAAAATCCTAAATTCAAATTTTCATAATTCTGTCCTAGTTAAAAATGTTAACGATGCTTAAAACTCTGTGCTATCAAAGCACAGGCAATCATAGTTTTGCCGTGCCTTTTTTTTAGTTGTTAAGATGCCCTCTCAAGATTACCAATAACTATTCTCTATCCATTAACTTGGACTGTTTTAATCATGTTTGATGTGAAAATGAAAACGGAAGGTTTCTAGATGCTGTGCTCTGGCTATCCTGTCCTGAATTGCTGGTTATTAATTCCTCTAACCAGTACTTATCTGTGAAATCTGAGGATAGTGACACATTGGTTGTTAATTGGACATCAATGCAGACAACTCATGTTGCAGCTCAATATGGTCAGACAGCTTTTCTCTATCACATTGTCTCAAAATGGAATGCTGACCCCGATGTTCCTGACTTTGATGGAAGAAGCCCTTTACACTGGTATATAAGAACTTCTGCTTCCCTTTTATTGTTGAAAAGGTTATTTTTTTCTTGAAACACTTTTTTTATCTAAAAATATTTCAATGTTTTCTTGCTTGGGCTACACCATTGTGGTTTGTTCGCTATGATGCAACAGCTTGCTTAGCCTTTGTTTTGAGAATATCAGCTTATGTTTGGTTTTGTTGACAAATATCTGTGGGTCACATGCTTAAAATCAACAAGTTAGCTTCGATATTAAATGTTAAGCCAGTCTCAATTCCTTTATCGGTCATTATTTTGTTGTATTAAATAGCTCCTGTACCAAGAATTACGTGCCATAGTTTCCTTTTTATCAGTGATTGGTAGTGTTTTGATTTTTTTGTTCATTTGTTTCTTTTTTGGAGTATTTTAGGGCTGCTTATAAAGGTTTTGCTGATTCTATACGCCTTCTATTGTTTCTGGATTCTTATAGAGGACGCCAAGATAGAGAGGGTAAATCAGCTTCCCAAATGTTTGAACTTCCGTTTTGTCAACATATAAATAATTAGTGAAATATACATGTGTTAATCTGTATGGATAAGTGTTTCTATTCCCTTAACATTTTTCACTTATACATTAGGATGCACTCCTCTCCATTGGGCTGCTATTAGGGGTAACTTGGAGGCATGCACAGTGCTAGTACAGGCTGGAAAGAAAGAGGACTTGATGGTGACTGATAACACTGGCCTTACTCCAGCGCAGCTTGCTTCTGACAAAAATCATCGACAAGTTGCTTTTTTCCTAGTATGTGTCCGACAACAAAAAATAATTTAAATTGGTTAGCAATGTTACTTTTTTGAGGGATTTATTGTTTTTTCCATATGTTCTTATGTGAGGCTCAAGTGCTTTTTGTGGCTAGTGATTTGCCATTGAAATGATGTCTTCAAGACTGAATTAAAATAATATTGCCACAAGCAAGTAAGGATAACAATAAAAGAAGTGTATACTAGAACTGTTGCAAGAGGCACCTGGAACTTGGGAAGTCACAAAGACAACATAATGGTAGGATTCCACAGAAAAAAGGAAGCTTGTGGTCTTGTTGATTTTGGATGTTGTGTTGCATCTAGTTATATGAAGTGTGCTATCTCAAAGCGTTTTTTTCTTTTTGGATCACCCCCACATTCACTTATTTGGCTCTCATATAGGTAAAGCCCTTCCTCCCCAATGTGAACTATAGTTGCCAAATGGTGTGTGGTTCTAGGTTGATAGTTGCTTGATTTGATTCTATAATTGTAAAAACCCTTTTCTGACAGAAACCCTTCCATCTCAATAAAGGTCTTCAATCTCATTTGAAAGTCTATATGCAGAGTCTGGTGTTTCCTTCTAGGTGTCTCCATTTGTATGGCCATCCTATCTGAATGCAAACATGCAATAGACCTTCTCTCTTGGACTGGTCTAACTGTTTGCAAGCCAGCTGAGATTCCTATAGGATCATTAGTTCTCAGTTGATGAAGGAGAACTGCAGGAGGATCTTTTAATGTATAGATGTTTGGATGGAAACCTAATCTACCTGAATGTGACTAGACCTGATATGCATAGCATATGCTTTTTCTCCCATTTAATTTTCATTTTCCTTCCAGGTGTGGCTTAGTGTTCTGTTTGCATTTGAATCTTTAATTTTCCTAAGAATTTTGAAAATGCTGATGAGTTTTCTGTTTATTTTTCCAAGTTTCCTAGTGTTCTATTCTAATTTGAAAGTCTCTGAAGTTTTTCTTCAAGTTATATTTTCTGATAGAATCCCATTCTGCAGGGAAATGCTAGAAGGTTGCTTGACAAACAATGTGATGGGAACGACCGCCTGGGACGCCTCTCAAAGTTGGGGCTTGCACCTGTGTTGTGGTTCATAATTATACTTCTCCTGTTGATCTATGTTAATTCTGTCATCCTGGGTATCCTCCATTATCTTTTTGATACAATGTATTTTTATTCCTATCATCAAGACCATCTACAACATCACTTTCTTACATTTTCATTTGATAACTTTGGGTGCAGCTTCAAATCTGCCAAAGTTAACAGCTGGCTTTGGCCTTCTTGCCTGGCTTGCTGTTTTCCTGGCTACTGGTGGACTAGTTATGTTTTATAGATGTAGCAGGTATGCTCTATTGTGCATTTCTAGTGACTTGTTGAATAGTTGAATAAATCCATGCTAAAACTGTTCCGTGTGATATAAATCATGTGCGTTTAATTTGTTTTATTGGAGCAGCATTCTGAGACAGTTCTGTCCTGTTGAAATTTATGGTCAGAATGTTTCAATAGACACGGAACCCTTTGGAGTCTTAGCAGATCTGCTTCGGTTGGCTATTGTCATGTTCGTCTGTTGTCATAAAGACATTTGTGTCTGTTGAGAAAAAAAAATTTCCTTTTCTTTTTAATTTTTGGGAATTATGTATATTCTATTTTACCTTTTCCTTTCCCAAGATATGGTAATCACCTAAAGTTAACTTTTTAATATGTTTTTTTGTACATAATTAATGCTTCTCTCTTTGCATATTAATCTCCAATCGATTGCATACTTGCATCCACACCTGTGCATATATTACAGTTGATGATAAAACATCTGATTCTTTTTTGTTCATTCTACAATGTGAATCTTTTGTGTACATGAAAATTTATGATTTAACATCTTACTTGAACATTGTAATCTCAATTGATTTTGGCTCTCTTTTTTCTCGGTGTTATTTCTTTGCAGGAAGGATCCAGGTTACATTAGAATGAATGTGCATGATCCACAGAATATGAAAGATGATGTACATTTCATCCCTTATATGTTAAGCATGTTTATATTATTACTATTCATGGCTCTTTGGAATGTAGAAAGATAGGTTTCTAATCAGTTCTTTCATTGAAGGCATACAGGGTTTCTATTTTCTTTCTTTTTGGCGCAGGCCCTGTATATTCTCTGATTACTTTTGTATCTATATTGTCCCTTTATTCTAGGAGCCACTTTTGAAGATTGAGATAAACAACCCTGCTTTGCTAGCTGGGAATTGGTCTCAGCTCTGTGCAACATGCAAGGTAGTGATTTTTGTCAGCCTATATGTATCTCGTCTTCCTTTTTCTGATTAATGCTTGTTTAATATCAATCCAATTTCATATAATAATCAGATTGTCAGACCTCTCCGTGCAAAGCACTGTTCCACATGTGATCGATGTGTTGAACAATTTGATCATCATTGCCCTTGGGTATCTAACTGTATTGGCAAGGTGCGTAGATACAGTTTGATGTCTTTTCTTTCAACTCATAACAATTTGATCATCATTGCCCTTGGGTATCTAACTGCAGTGGCAAGGTGCGTAGATAAAGTTTGATGTCTTTTCTTTCAACTCATATTTCTACTTGGTATTTTACTAGCAAGGAAAATATAGTTAACATCTTGCATTCAAAATAGAATTCAGTTGATTGCCCTGGCAATTTGTTTGATAACATTCAGCCATATAAATTGACCTTTGACAGTTTAAAGTCCATGTGACTGTTTGGAATGCATGTCTGAGTGACAGACTTATAGAATACGTTTGGGAACGCGGTGCAAACCGCGTTCCCAAAAAATTCAATTTTTTTTTTTTTGCTAAAATTTAATATGTTTTGTATGTTTTAGATCGTTTTGATGTGCTGATGTCAAAAATGATTTTTAAAAAATAAAAAAACATCATTGACATGCATTTCGGCACGAAAAGTTATTTGAAAAGCAACCGCAACCACACTGCCAAATACTCTCTTAAATAGATTGGCTTAATACTCACATTTAGTTTATATACATATGACTTGAGATTTCCTTAGTGGGACCATGCCATTTACTTTTCGTGGTTTACCTTGCACAAATGATCAACATCACTATTATTTTTCAATGTATTTACCTGTGTAAAATAATGTGATGTGCTTCTGATGCAGAAAAACAAATGGGAATTCTTTGCATTTCTTGTTCTAGAAGTTTCAGCAATGTTGATAACTGGTGCAGTGACTCTCACAAGTATGTGAATGATTAGCCTTTCAGATTCAAGCTATTTCTAAACATATTTCTAGCTTCTTTTTTTTGGTGGGGGTTTTCTGATTGAGAATAATTGCTGTATGTAGGAGTTCTGACTGATCCATTTGCTCCGTCTTCACTGGGAGCATGGGTAAACCATGCTGGCTCTCATCATATTGGTGCTATATCATTTTTGATTATGGACTTCTTCCTCTTCTTTGGCGTGGCAGTATTAACTGTTGTACAAGCTTCTCAGGTAAGTCCTGTAAACATCTGCTAGTGCTGAATATCAGAGCCTGTTGGTGGCAGGTGATTTGTTCTGTAGCGGCTGTTACAGAACAGTTGAATTCATGAACTTGAGTTGCGTGCTTATATTTTCACTTGACTTGCTGTTGTGATGCATTTTATAGTTGTCTATCTTTAGACTTTATGGAGTGGTAAGTGCAGTTTCTTGCTATTGCTGTGTGCTTGTCTGAAGAAAAAAAGTCTTTTCTTTGGAGTTCACTTAATTTGCTATTCTATACCAAGCGATGGTCTTAGATAGGATAGCACGCGTTAACTAAGATTTACACATTTAGAGGATATTATATGGTGTATTTGTAATCCAACTTTATTTGTTGTGAATGTTTTATGTGTTGACAAGCTGTGCTTTGCCATTTAACTCTAGTGTTTCGGGCTGTAACTTTTAACAGTTTAGATGAATAGTTCTGAATCATTTTTTCTCCTGTCACAGATATCTCGCAATATAACAACCAATGAAATGGCAAATGCACTGCGGTATAGCTACCTTAGGGGCCCAGGGGGCCGCTTCAGAAACCCATATGATCATGGCTGTAAAAAGAATTGCTCAGATTTCTTGATCAATGGTTACAATGAAGATGTGGATTATAATGAAGATTCTCCACATTCTGAGGGGATTGGAATGATGCACATGTCGAGGAATTCAAACTTGCAAAATGGGGATGCTCATTCTCATCACATGAATGGCAATGGCCATGTGGCTATCAATGTGAATTCAGAAAATAAAATCCCTCAGGGTCATGTCCATTCTTCCCATTGCAGCCATAATCACCAAGGGAAGCCAAGAACAGATAGCGCACCCTTGGGTTTGGGTGGTCTTGGTCTTGGAAAAAGCAGTGCCCGAACAGTTGAAGCTTCATGATGGTGTGATACTAGCTGAAATTGATATGTTTTGTATCATAAACGCATATGATATACCATTTGTAATTTGATTGATTGCTGCTCTTTTTTGCCCCCCAAAGGTGTTCAATTTTTGTACAAATTTGGCCTCTTAAATATTTGTAGCGGCTGTTAGTGAGTATCAGATCTAGCATGTAATCTCGTGAAAGTTAAAAGACGTGGGCACAGTACTACAGAGAGAGAACTATTGCTCAAGGTACCTTACCATGTAACTCGCAGTTTTTACATATTGTTAACCCTTAACAATCATAAAAGTCCCTGTCAATGTTTTCAATTTTTATATTGCAGATCTTCATTTTCCAGAGCTGCACCCTATTTCATGGATTACAGCTTTTTTGGGGTTTTCCTATCCGAAAAGCAGCAGTTCTGTATGTACCACTAGCCATCTAATTTTTGTTACTTCTTTGACTTCATGTGGTTCCCCACGAACAGTCCCCAATTGGGGAGTAATTTGAGGCATCCTATTCCCATGGATTTAGTCAAACCTGTTGTTGATATCTTGAAATAAGCTTGTCAGATACTCCTTTTTTTAATTATTTGGAAGCGAAGAGTTTCAAACTTGCACTCCATTTTACTTCCATCCAAGGCAAATTATTTGTATTGGATTGGATGGACAGTGTTGCTGACACTTCTCATCAAACAAGGTGTTATTTTCGGATTAGTTTATATACATGGATTAATTTATAAAATCTCTTTTTTATTTTATTAAAAATGGACTATTCATATTGAGGTTAATCAATCGTGAAATCCTTTTGATGTGTTGGAATCCAATTCTTTATGCAATATTTGTAGATAACATAGGTATAAGATTTAGGTAATGTTTATCATTATCATCATCACAATTATTTTTTAAAATATTTTTTATTTTAAAATATATCAAAATAATATATTTATATATATATATATATTAAATTTGTTTTTGAAATTTGTACATTAAAATAATTTAAAAATAAATAAAAATTTAAAATTGTTAAAAGCATGTTTCAATGCAAAAACAACTAGCTCTTTAACGAGAGAGTCTATGTAGTTTAGAGTAGGGCAGGAGTGTATTTCGTTTAAGGTAGGTGAGGTAGGGGATTGGCTGGAATTAGCAGAGGTTTTTTTTTTTAAAAATAAACTCTGAAATAACTTTGTGTTTTTTTTTCCCTTAAAAGAAAAGTAAGAAGTTTGATTATTGGACTTGAATTAAATCCTAAATCAGCTAATTAATCCACCTAGATGGAGTTAATTCCACCAAAGTCGAGTTAAGTCTTGCAAGGAACTTCCTAATCATTCAATCCACCACTTGTGAATTAAAAATAATGAGATTGCCGTCTGATACAAGCAATCAATCAAGATTCAAGGCTTTTATGGAAGTTGTCTCATGTTTCTCAGGAATAATGATGAAAGGGCAACAACTACTTTAAATATACATTCTTTGTCAATGAATCTACCATTGCTTCTCCTCCTCCCTTCAAACAAATGGAAATGTACACAGAGGAAAGAACATTGCCGTCTATCCCATTATGTTGCTAATAAAATACTCTTTCCTGCACTTAAGCTTCGTATCATTAGCGCACTTTTATGATTAATTATTTCATGGTTATCTCTAATCAATAAATTCTATAAAATACTCCTTCTATCCACAGCATCCTTCCTCTCGTCCTCGTCTCCCGGCCAGCCGGCCCCACAGCTGAGTGTCTCAGGTGGATAACATAAATAAATCTATGGACGAAACAGGGGGCCATGAATGCCCTCTTCGAAAATATCTCGATACATTTATTAGTATTACCGTAGAGATTAATGAAAGTCACTGATTCAAAGATAAGAATAGTCCCTCGATTTTACAATAAATACTAACTCAGTCCATGTTATGATAATACCACCTTTTACCCTATTAATTGCTTACGTTGACTCATTAACTACAGTGATTGGATCTTCAAGATTTTCTAAAGAAATTCACCTTCTGGATATACGAGAATGGAGATTTTTTGACGAGTGGATTCATGGAAAAAATAAATGATACATGGGTTTCCATTCAGTATCGAATTTTTAAAGTAAATTGGAGTGAAATACTTGATTAAATTAAATATGTGGATTGATCTAATGATATAATGATCCATACTCTTTGTGCATGTTTGGAAGCGTAATAAATATTGATTTTTAAAGTATTTTTTTGTTTATAAATACATTAAAATAATATATATTATTATTTTTGACATTAGCATATTAAACTAATAAAAAAATACAAAAAAATTAATATAAAACTAAAAAAATATTTTTTTTTAAAGCATGATTTAACTGCAATACTAAACATCATTTAAAAAAAAGTTTTGCATATAATTTAGTATTAAGTATGCCTGATTATCATTCTTAGAAGCACGAGGAAAAAAAGAAGAAGGTAAATATCAATTTAATATCGAACTTATGTATATATTTTTAATTGAGTCCCAGACATAATAATTTATTAATTAAATATTTAAACGCTTCTTCTGGCATCAATGAAGGGTCTTTTTGTCAATTTTTGCAAGCATTTCTTAAAATATTAACAAAAGAGCCTGATTGAATATTGTCTGAAACGTGGGGGACGAAATTGATAAAATTTAGTTTGGGACTAAATATAGATTAGTATATAGGTCATGGACGAAATTGAGGTTTCCCAAAAAAGTTAAATGTATAGTAGGGCTACGAGCAACGATTTGTGTACGTACAGTGCGGAAAAGAAGAAGGAAAAAATTAATAATTAAAATAATTGCATACCCATTATTTCTCTCCTCCCGCCGGATAAAGCAGAAAGGACGCAAAGTGGGACCCATCAAAACCAAACACTTATCAGTTATCACCTCATCAACCACTCAATTTCCACGTGTCTTTCATCGAACGGTTCCAGCCCCAGTTCCTTCACCGCTCACTCTACTTTTCTCTCCTCCCGACCTTTTTTGCTTTCAGGTTCGGTGCTCTCTCTCTCTCTCTCTAAAGTCCTCTCTTTCCCTCTCCAATGCTAGACCCTTTTTAGTTCAGACAAATCGGTTTTGTTATTTGATCACTTTCACTTGATCACATCAAAGTTTGGCTTTTCTAAGGTTGTTTCTTTCTACTAACTTTGATGATGTTTTGTTTCCTGAACTGTAACTTTGATGATCATTAACTGATATTAAAGGGGCACGATCATGTAAAGTTTTGGTTTTTGTTGGTGTAAATCTTGATTTTCTAGCATAAATCTTTGTACTTTTCTTTAGAACTTGATATAGTGAAGCGGGTCATCATTTGATTGTGATTGAAGTTGTGATTTTTTGTTGGAAATGAATATTTACATGTGCCCCCTTTTGTTGTTCTGGGAAGTTGGATTGGTTTGGTTTTTTTGAATTGAGAGATGAGACTTGCTTATTTATAACGGATGATTTCTCTGTCAACTCATTTCAAACTTGCCTGTGGAATAAGAAAAAAAATGAAGAATTTTATCTGTGATCACCCTCTTTGCATTTTAGAAATGGAAGTTGGTCCGTTTTCTTAATTTATCATGTTGTTTTGGCTTACTTTGATTGCAGATGGTTTCTTAAAAGTGCTGATGATTTGTGTTTTGAGGTTCTGAAGTACGCACATGGCACGCCTAACTAGGAAAGCTGAACTTCTGGTGTTCTTAAGTTGATACAAGGAATTTTATCTTTGTTGTTTTTAATCCATAAGGTTTCTTTGTCTCAACTGGGGAATTGTTAATAGTGCATTAGAGTTTGCATTGTAATGTATATGAACTATATGATGGACCAACTTCAGTAGTGTTATCATGTTGTCACCCTAGATTATGGTAGATGGTTAACTTTTATAGCTTTCTTATTTTCCTTACTATATTAGTCAAAGAAATTCTAATGTGATACTTTTTTTTAAGCATACAGGATATATTAGGCTTATTGCCCTATGCTTTGGCTTTGAAATGGGAAACAACACCGATCTTCTGCTTGTTTGATGACATCAATAGATAACCAGCGAGATCACAAGTCAATGGGTGGAATTTGTTCAAGGAAGAGAGACCAGCAGGTTTTAGAGGGTAGAGTACGAAGAGGGGTTTCTGGAAACTATAGTAAAAGTTCAAGTTCAAAATGGCTGGGGACCACATTTGCTCGACCCAATGCTGATCTTCAGCCAGGATGCAGTTTCCCATCTCTCCTGGAATTATGCATCTACAGAATACGCGAGGTTACTTTATTTCTTAGCCTTGTGTTGCCGTAGGATTGTTCTTTTTGACAGTTTGATCAAACTTTTATTCTCGATTGTAACAGGACATCAGCAGATATAAATCATATTCTATGCTGCCAAGGGATTTAAGTCAGCAAATCTTTAATGAATTGGTAATCTCACATAGTCTTACAGCAGCTTCTCTTGAAGCTTTTAGAGACTGTGCTCTTCAGGTAATTTCTCAATGTATTTCAAATAGAAACACTTTTATGTTGTTGAGGATGGGCCAATTTTCAGTTTTTCATGCAGGATGGAACTAATTAGTTTGCCTTTTTTTTGTTAACAGGATGTCCTTTTGGGTGAATATCCTGGAGTTATGGATAGTTGGATGGATGTCATCTCTTCACAAGGTTCATCTTTGCTTTCTGTTGACCTTTCTGATTCTGATGTCACAGATGCTGGGTTGGGTCTCCTCAAGGACTGTTCAAACCTCCAAGCAATTGCTCTAAATTATTGCAACAACATTTCTGACAATGGTCTGAAACACTTAAGTGGTACATCTCAATCGACTCCCTTATTTTGGCTATGTTGGTGCAAAATCTGATTTCATTCTTTATAACTCTTATTGCTATATTAATAATTGTTACATGGGGCATGGTTTGTTGCTAAGTTGATGACTGTTTTTATTTTCTGCCATGTGCTTTATGGAAATAACCTTCGTAATTATACATGCTGCCATAACCCAAGTCTGTGTGTGCAAAATCAATGTGTTGCAGATTCTATATTCTGGGTGGAAATTTAAGCTGCTATGTTATATGAAATATAGTAGTGGGTACATTCAAATATAAAGCTGATTCTTTAGCACAATTGGACCACCAAAGATTAATGGAATGATCTTTTTATGTTTAGGGTTTACATTAACCATATGAAGTTGAAATTTGGAGTTCAAAGGGAGATGCTTATTTTGTTTGGAAAATTTAATAGGTCAAGTCATTTATAATTGTTGTTTTTAATCTGTTTAATTTTGAATAGAGTAATTGACGATCTGCATGCATTCATCCATGGTGAAAACCATGCTGAATGTTATGCGGGTAACAAAATCATGTCTCTGGTAAAAAATGCTGAGCAAGTTATCTTGCAATGCTGCATGTTACTTTGGTTGGTCATGAGTTGACGGTACTTATTTTGCATAGCATTCAATGGAAAAGGTCAACTTCTCAAGAAAGATGTAATATGCACTCGGAAAATGGTTAGATAATGCTAAGAATGCCAACTTGTTGGTCTGTTCCCTGTTTGTTGTTTTAATGGAAAAGGTTCTCTTTTCAAGAAAGATTTAATGCTAGGAAAATGGTTAGATAATGCTAAGAACGACAAGTTGTTGATCTGGTTCCTGTTTGTTGCTTTAAATAAGTACTTTTGAATTGTTTCCTCAAGCATTGTAGCAAATTTTGAAGTATGTCATGCTTGGAGGAATTTTTGGAGCATTTTGAAGAGATCTGTTATTTATTTATTTATTATAGATCTCACAGATTTTATGTTGCCATGTGCCCATTTAGAAAAAAATGGCTTAAATAAGCTCTGAGCTGCAATGGGTATGATCTGAAAAAAAAAATATTTGACTATCTGAATGTTACTCACTTAATGTGCCATTTGTAGCACTTGAACAGATGTTTTCCAGTGAACAGATTTTATGTTGCCATGTGCCCATTTAGAAGAAAAAAAAAATGGTGTAAGTAAGCTCTGAGCTGCAAGGGTATGATCTGAAAGAACAAATTGACTATCCGAATGTTACTTGCCTAATGTGCCATTTGTAGCACGTGAACAGATGTTTTCCAGTTTGATGTCTGAAATTGATGGCTGTTCTCTTTACCATTCACCATATTGTTTAAATTTTTCTCTTGCATGTCCAAGTAATTACCTATTTAATAATCATTCTGACACTCCACTAATAAACACCAATCACTTGCTGGGTATTCTTAAGGTCTTACAAATATTACATCCTTGAGTTTGAAAAAGAGCTGCTCTGTAACTGCTGAAGGAATGCGTGCCTTTTCTACCTTGCTCAACTTGGAAAATTTAGATATGGAGAGGTGTTCTGGGATTCATGGTGGACTAGTTCATCTTAAAGGTTTGTCTTTTTGTTTGATAAATGCATCAGGTTTCTTTGATGTATTCTTCAGAGAACATTGTATTTTTGCTTTAAATTGCATGCTTCCTAGAGGTGTGAACAGAGTAGTTCAGCCTACTTATGACTTCATAGAGTTTCAATGTTAGCCTTTATGCCTAGCACTTCTATATCCTATCACGTGGGATTTGGTTGCTAATCTGCTGATCTGGCTCTCACTCTTCAATGCTGCCTTTTTTCTTTTCTTTTCACAGGATTAAAAAAACTTGAGTCCCTTAATATCAGATGTTGTAAGTGCATCACAGATATGGACATGAAGGCTATATCAGGTACTTGTTTATTTACTTTCTTGTTTAATTTTGTCTGTAGGGGTACCTGTATATGTCTGTTTTTGTGAACATGCTTATCTTTCCCAATACCTGTTTCTTTGATTGTAATTTGAGGGTACTTGAATTGAATGACTCGTGAATGCACTGTTTGCCATCCTTGGCTGGCGGGAATACCAATGGCCCAGGTTCAGTTTTTAGCACTAAAGATGGAATTGTTAAAGAGTATTAAAAAAGTAGGTCCTCATTGACCACATTTAAGATAAAAAAGAAAAGAAAAGAAAAGATGCAGGCTTAAGAATGTTTACTGGATGATGATCAAAATTTGTTGTGATTTCCTTTTCCAGATTTTGGTCGATATCTAAAGTCTCATTTTTCTCATGTTTCTCATGTTTCAGGTCTTACTAACTTGAAGGAGTTACAGATTTCTAATACTAACGTTACTGATGTTGGAGTTTCTTATTTAAGAGGTACTTTGCTTCCTCTCAGTTTTCATCTAATAACATGGCTGCTTAGCTTCTCCTGGTCCATTTGCTTTGTTCAATTGTAAACAATTTTCATTAGAGATATGGTCTGTATAAACTGCAGAAGTGTGTAGCACAAGAAAAAACAGAAAGCCACTAACAAATAGCTGTTTTTAATGGTACATTTCCAGAGTCAGAGAAAATCGCAGAGCCTCTCATTATTTTTGACCTCTTAGTTCATATGCTTTGGAAGAGATTCAAATATATTAATACTTAGACACAATCTTAGACTAGATTGAGCTTGAGATATCACCTTACCAACTTATATTGCAAACTCCATAACCGACTGTAGGAACACCTGTGGTGTGCATGTAAACAATTCCAGATATCAGGTTCCACTGAGTTTCCAATAAAAAAAGAAAGAAAGAGGTTCCACTATGTTTCTTCTCTGTTCTTTTTCATAAGCAAAGATTTACTAATTTTCCCACAGGGATGCAATCCATATATCCCACATGGTGTTGCATAATGCGGAATGATATTTATATGATCTGTGAAATGTGAAAGGGGAATGTGGCTCGACATCTGCTTATACCAGTGAATATTCTCCCATCTTCCCCATCTCACCCCCATGCCCCAAATTTTATGATTATATAGTTGCTTCGCTTTTAAGATTAGATGGCTACTAACAAAGGGTGATCACCTAAAGGCCTTTCCATGTATGAAATTTTATTGTATGGAAATCATTGCTATTTCTTCAAGCTAGTATCTGTTATTACTAAATTAAATTGCTCTGGCTCCCAAATATTTGAAATGGTCTACAATGATCCCACTAATCTGGCAAATGCGTGCCTTTTTAGCTAATGGTCATTGCACACTGTTTCCAATCTTTAGGGTAGACATGTAACAACATTTGTTTGTTATTGGCAGGCTTGCAGAAGCTTATTATGTTGAACTTGGAGGGGTGCAATATTACCACTGCATGTTTAGATTCCATTTCAGGTTTACTCATTGTTTAGTTATTGGGTTTTCAACCAATACTTAATATATTGCTGCTTACTAATGGGAAATCAAGTAGGTGTTTCTCTGAACTTGTCTTTGCAGCTCTTGCAACCCTTGCCTACTTGAATTTAAACAGATGTCATCTACCTGATGATGGATGTGATAAGTTCTCTGGTGAGTGAATTAAGTTTACCTGTGACCTTACTATGTCCTTCATAAGTTTAGTGGAGCATCTTTATTTAATCTTGATTTTACGGCATTAAACATGTACAGGATTGAAAAACTTGAAGGTGTTGAGCTTGGCATTCAACGATGTAACAGATGCATGTTTGGTGCATCTAAAAGGTTTGCAATGCTTCCCTCCCTCCCTCCCTCTCCCCTCACAGAGGATACAGAGAACCTCTATATAGTTGTACATTTCTTTGATGTTGTCTCTAAGATTTATATGATTTCATTTATTCATGGTCCTACAATCGACCAATTATGTTTCAGTCACCTATTTTTTCTTCTTGCTCTTTCTCCAATAAAATGATGGTTCTTGCACTTATCATCTTCTCTGGTTTCACTTCTATCAAGGCTTGAAAAATTTGGAGAGCTTGAACTTGGATTCTTGTAGGATTGGTGATGAAGGCATTGCTAATTTGGCAGGTATGTTTTATCTTGAATATTTTGGCTGCTTAATAATGTCAGTGTGGCGTGCCACCTTTCCACAGTGACTCTTGCTACCCAGGGCAAAAGAAACTCCTGATGAGATAAAAGAGCAACTGTTTTGACCAGCTATCCTGCATTTGGCCTTCACAAGCATTTTCTTATTATGAATCCTCGTTAGATCTCACAGATTTTGAAATCTTTGTATATCTTTTGGTAGTTAGAGAGGAAAAAGAACCCAGGGTTACATAAACCATGTTGTTTTATGTTATTTCAGATAGTCATAGCTTTGTTCTTGGTGTCTAATAGCTGTCAGTGCTGCTTTTCCCATTCAAGAATCTCCATCTGCTCTAAGGGTTTTTATAACCATGCATCTTGATAACTGAGAGCTCGTACTCGTTGTATTTTGGAAAATATAGAATATGCTGGCTACTTTCTAAAGCAATGACTCAGCTTATTGCTGAAGTTCCAAAGGAACCATTCATTGTTCATTGTTGTGTAGCAATGGCAACTACATGCCACTAGTGCTGTGTTTTTATTGGCGCTTTAATTTGTGAGCTAGTTGCATGTTTGGGAAAAAAATATGTCGCGACAATGGTGCTCTAATGATTTTTGATTGAGGGGCAAACAGGTCTATGTTGTACTTGTGTTAAAGCATGCTTTTGATATCTGCTGGGTTTCTCTCTTCAGGCCTTCCACTTAAAAGTTTGGAGTTGTCTGATACTATAGTTGGAAGCAGTGGGCTGCGGCATCTTTCTGGTTAGGATTCTATCCACTTACTATCTAGCATTTGTCTTGTGTGACTCATGATACTTCGTCCTATTCTGGTTTTAGCTGCAGAATATTCTGGAACTTCAATTCCACCTTTTTTCTCTCTCCAGAACCATTTCTTCCTTTTCTTAATTCTCTTTTGGTGCTTGCATCTCACCATGATTAATTCTCCCTTGCATGTTATTTGTTTCTCTAACTTTCAAGAGATTTTATTGACTAGATGATTATGGTTTACAGTGCTTTCAAAGAGAATAGAATCTAGTTTTTGATTAGGTCTTGAATTGAAAATATAGATTAAGTGGGGAGTTGAAAATCATGCTCATGTGTAATGCGAATGCATGTTTATGCTGCTTTATATTTTAGATGTCCACTTAATTGACAAAAAAAACTTAAGCTTACCTTGCTTGAAGATTCTGTGCTTGGAACATATCATACACCATGGCTATATTTGGAAGTGTCATTTATTGGCACGGTTGGTAGTGTATGAAGCTGAGTGCAGGTCCATATTCAAGAGCACTGGAATGTTTCTACAGACTGTCCATGTTTCTCCTTTTTTATTCTTTTTTTTTTTAATCTTTTCTCCTTTCAGTTGGATTCCGAAGATTCACTCACTGGTACTTGTGCTTTGTTAATTGTGTTGAGGCATTGAAAATGGGACCCTAAATTCATTTGATGTATGTTTTTTCACATGAAAATGTTTAGAAAAATGTTGGCTAGCTGAAACACTAGAAAAGCAAATGCACGTTAAGCATACAATTGGCTTGTCTGGTGATCCTCCCTTTAGTAGGCTTAGTTAATTATCCCTTTCTTATGTTAGGATTTGATTTTTGGGATGAAATTGATGGGGGTTTGTTGCATTAACCATTATTTGTGTTCTGTCTGATGTGAAGACAACTTTTTACCCCATGCATCTCTCTGTGTATTTATCAAATGGAAGGGCTTTCTTACAATTTTGTCCCATTGTTTTAGGAATACCTCATCTGGAGAACTTAAATCTATCATTCACCTTAGTAACAGATGGTGGTTTAAGGAAGTTATCTGGACTGACATCTCTTAGATCACTCAACTTGGATGCTCGCCAAATTACAGATGCTGGACTTACAGCTCTTACGAGTAAGCATTAACCCACATCTGATTCACCTATGAATATGAATGCAAGTATTGGGTTATGCAACTATTAGAAACCTTATGGTATTCTTGTGCTGAGTCATGTTTTGTTGAAATAATGTGGCTCCTGTGTGTGTCTTTGAGTTAATGCATTTGTGGATTTCAGCATTTGGTGGAGGTTTATTTTTAATGCTGGGAACCCTCCAAAAAAATGGATAAGCGAACTTAATTACATTTATGAGCTCTTTCCCAGTGTTATTGGGATAAATCTGTTGGAAGCTTAAACTCGGATGAGAAACTAGGAATTCAGAAATGAAGATTTTTTTTTGAGGTTACCTTGGTATTTGAAGCATAAGTTTCTAAATAGTAAACTGATGCAAAATACTTCAGGCAACAAGAAAAAAAACCCTAATCTAGAAACCACAAAAAGAGAGAACTTTGAATAGAAGACGAGTCTTCAAAATCATACAAGGATAATCTTCCTTTTCTCTGTTTAATCATGTTTTGCCCTTGCTAATGCTTTTGTTGATGCAGGTCTTACTGGATTGACACGTCTGGATCTTTTTGGCGCTCGCATTACAGATTCTGGAACAAACTGTTTGAAATGTATGGATATACTTTATCATTGCATAAGTTGTCTCAATCCCAAGTTGCTTCCCTTTGTGCTATTGAAATTTGCAGATATAAGTAATTTGACTCCAGACTGTCCACAATCATTTTTTTGGCATAAAATTCAAACTTTACCAGGAGTATTTTCCTGCTCTGATTCTGCCAAATGTTCTTACTCCTAATATTTTTATGCCAAGCAGACTTCAAAAATCTCAAATCACTTGAAATCTGTGGTGGAGGACTAACTGATGCTGGGGTGAAGAATATCAAAGATCTTGTACACCTGACAGTTCTGAACCTGTCACAGAATACGAATCTGACAGACAAGACCTTGGAGTTGATTTCTGGTATCATTTGCTTTTTGTTGCTCATAAGTTTATTCTTTACTGCATAGCACCTGGCAAATAAAATCATGTCATTATAGATGATGCACAGGGATACGTGTGCTTGTAGAGATTGGTTTTGTCATGTTTCTTTGTTTTGATAGTGTGATGAAATTATTTGAGACTACTAGTGCCATATTTCTTGTTATTTGCACTCAATTGAGAAATTGGATTTGACTAAAATTTCCTTTTCAGCTGACACTTGTTCACTATCTTCCTTGTGACCACAGGGTTGACAGAATTGGTATCATTGAATGTTTCAAATTCTCTCATAACCAACGAAGGATTACGCTATTTGAAGCCTTTGAAGAATTTACGTGCATTAACTTTGGAATCCTGCAAGGTAACTGCATCTGAAATCAAGAAGCTTCAGTCAACTGAACTCCCTAATCTGGCAAGTGTTCGGCCAGAATAGCGAGAGACTGGTTATATAACACCATGTATATAGACTGTTATCAACCTGATAGCATTGTGTACAGTTTAATTGTTGTTTTGTACAGTTTAATTGTTGTGTAAAGTAGGCCGGTAAGAAATAGAAAATTATTGGATTGGCAATGGGCATTGGCGTCGGAACTCGCAATGCATTTGCAGAAAGCTGAAGGTACATGTAAATATTGCTTGCTGGCTGCTACAGAATGAATCTGTATATGAGTTGTCTATGTTGGCTGCGAACAACTACTATCTGCCCTGCTTTGGAAACTCCATTTTGCAGTGTGCAAGTCCCCAGTTAATGGTATTAATTAACCGTGCTGGAAATAATATAATGTCTACTTTTGGAATTATTCTTGCCATTGTTTTTGGTGCCCATCCAACGGCGGTGTGCTTTATATTAGTGTGCTTAACAGTCGAACGATTATTTTTCTTTTCGTGGTTCCAGATATATTTCTGATTTATCATGCAGGAATTTTGGATGTGCTTGCTTTTCTTTCCCCGTCCATCCCATTTGGTGGAAGATAGATTCTCAGAATCTTGATTAAGAAAATATGATATCAAGTGCCATACCTTAAGGCTTCTCCAAGTTTGTACTATTAAATGCACCGCGCATGGGGTGGCCTAATTTGTTTTCACATCCAACTCCGTATTGGTTAGATCTTTGGTTGTCTAGTCTATTATCTTTTCCGTATCGTGAGTACTTGGATTTTCACAATCTTGTACCGGTAGTGTTAGTTTCAATCGGGATCGGTTCTCTGGGTATTATGTCGGGGTTTGAGTTGGACATAATTTTGGATGTGGCGGTAGACCTAACTAGTCGGTTCTTAACGAGATGTTATGGAGCAGCTGGTCTTCTTGCCTTGGTTAATACCGTGGTTCATACTGCAACTTACCCCTGTAGAAGTCTCGTCGGAGCAACAGTCTCACCTGACCTTACCACTGGCCATCACCAAAGAGGCCCGCTGAAGGATCTGTAAGATAAGAATTTTGGTGTTGCAATAAGAAATTATTGCACCGAATCTGCCTCAGTATGAGTTACACACCATGAGTGAATCTGTCATCAATTTACAATGGGTTCCGCCTAGTTTACACGAATGGGTGCTTTATGCTAATGTGGGGTTATCTAATATTTCATCTGAACAAGACACCATCTTAGATTCTTCAGATACACTATACCAAGGATTTGTCACCTTTTTGACCTAGTTAATGCTGTCCTGTGGTTTCCACTGGACTGGATTTACTTATGTTTCCAGCCAACAAGTGTTTGGTGTATTAGAATAATATGATCTCCAAGTTTTGCTCACATGTTATAATCTTAGTGAGTTCTGATGGTCTATATAATTATGATCAAGTTAAATCCAACTAGAGATGCCATATTCTACATGATGTAGTCGTGGAATGCTTCAGAATGAATTTGGGCTTTCCAATGCTACGACTTTGGGATGATCCATGACTTTTCTTGCAAAACAACTGTCTTACAAATATATGGACACTTCAATGCTCAAACTAGTAAAATATAGGAGGGGAAAAAATAATATATTAAAAAATAAATGAAATTATAAGGAGTGTGTATCTGTATGTTGTGTTTTTATTTTATTGAATGATTTGTAGTTCTAGGAATTGGTGAATGCTTGATGAAAGTTTTAAGCTATGGCTTCCACTCTTATCCTTGTCATGTCTAATTTTGATGAGTCTTTCGTTATCGAATCTAATGCTTCTTATGGTAGTTTTGTCAGCAGATTGTACAAGCTTTGTCTTTCCAATCTACACGAAACTACTTTGATTGGGGTTTAAATGAAGGGATAATGTGTTTAATACGACACTTCCAGTGATAAACTACTGCAGGAAACGCAAGATTTCAGTCTGGTGTTCTTCATATTCGAATAACGAGACTCAAGAGAAACTGCAAGTTGCAACATTAAGCTTCGAGAAATATTCCAAGACCCGAAAACATGAGAGGCCAGGCCGTCGTCTCTGGCTTTGCAAATGATCGATTAATTGAATGGAACAAAGCCTCGTTATGTTAATTAACATAAGCTATGGCCATGGTTCAGCTTGGCAAATGTTCCAAAGGATAAAGAAACAATTTGGGATATAACAAGCAAATATATGGGAATGCAATACAGTGGATTTGTTTGTTGAATTACTTGCTTAAACGTAGATGAGAGAAAAATTTAGTTTCAATGTTGGAAAGCAAGCATGTACACAAAATTTTTATGGTGCTCGGGAGTAGTTAATGGTATTTTATTAATTATTTTATTATTTATTTAAAAAAAATAAATACAAGAGGGAGATAGAAAATTAAATCCATAATCTTCAAAAATGATAAAAATATTTATGTAATTTCTCTCTCGTACTTGTATCTATTTTTTTTTAAATAAACCTTAAAAAGTAACTAACAGGATATCGTTACTCTTTAAGCATAATAAAATCTCTCAGTAATATTTTACTATTAAAAAAATTTAATAAATTAGAGAGTTTAACAAAAATGATAAGTTAGTCCTCATTGTTTTATAAACTATTTATTTGATTTCTATATTCTTAAGTCCATTTATAACCTAACCCGCTGATTAATTTCATGTTTTTATCCAATTTATTATGTTTTTTTTAAAAAAAAAATTGAAAAAAAGAGAGAAGGTAAGATGAAAAAACTTGATCAGGAGAGAATTAATTTTGAAACAAAATTTTATTAAATTGAGGATGATAAATTTTAATCAAGATACCACTTGATATTTTTATAATAAAAGGATTAATTAAATAATTTTGATGAAGTATGATAATTATTAAATTATAGTAGTAACTCAGCAAATTATGAAATTATAATATGATTATAACCCAAAATAAACCCATTAGAAAAAAGCCCAGTCATCACGAGCCCACTACAATCATGAGACCACAAGACCGGCAGTATTACACGTCATTATTCTATGACGTGGCAAACTTTCATTGGCCAATCAACGCAACAACAACGCTGCTTCCTCCTCTTCAATTCTCAACACAAAACCCAAAATCTGCATTTTTTTGGAAGTTCTTAGATTATTAGGTATACAAATAAAAGAAAGAAAAATAAACCACTCAAAAGGAGTTTGAAAGATGAGATTTTTATGGTTAACAGTGGTGTTATACACTGTATGCATCCATGTTTTAGCTGATCAGATCTATCCTACTCATGCAGGTAATCAAAGATTTCTGCTTTCATGTAGATTTGTTAGCTTTATCTATATAAGATTAACGGGTCTTTGAGATTTTATTGTTTTTGACATGGGTTTTTCTTGTTTCTATTTGGTTCTCAATTTGAGGGTGAGTTTTTGAAGAACTTGGTTTGTTATGATTAATCAATGGGTAATGAGTTTCGTGAGCTGTTTTATTGTTCATGCAATGTTTTTTATTTAAAGCTTATTATGTTTTTTGTGTTGAAGACGTTGGAGTGTTTTTTTAATGGTTTCTTTTTTTGGGGAGAGAATTCAGAGGGGTTAGTAATAGTTTGAAATATGCTAGGAAGCTGAATTGGCGTGACCTTTTTTATTGTTTAGTTGTTTTAGATCAAAGTATGCGGTGCTTAACTGTGTGTGAGCCTTTGAAAAGAACAAATAGATGAACAACTAAGTGGTGGGCTGTAATGTAACCATTACTGATGTTGGCAGTGATCAATCATTTACAAAGGTGGTTTGTGTTTTACATGTTAAGCAAGTCAGTCAAATCAATGTTATTAAGTTGTATCCTTCTCCTGTTTGTTTTGTTTTGTATTTTGTATGTGCTTTGACTTTCTACTAATTAACAGGTGGTACGTTCAGTCGTAGTTCTCGTGAACCAAAATATCAGATTGAATTTCATTCAGAAGAGTCTCCTTTTCATCCCGTAAGTAAGCTTTGGATTATTGGGATCTATTTACTTCCGGCCTGCATATCTCTTTGTATTATGCTAGTCTGTTCATTGTCATGGTCATCAACAAGCATGCTTGCTATATTTTGAAAATGCCTCCTTAACAGTGCTCTCGCCACATGTTCTTGTACTGCTTAAAATTACAATACGATGGTGGCCTGGGACTTGGGGACGGTGTTGCACTGTACTTTTGGCTTGAAAAAATGAAAATCTATCATTAGCACAAGTCTTGGAAGATGAATGGTTCTCAAAAAGTTTGTATGCAAAGAGAGCTGGTATTATTTGATTGTCAATGAGAGTTTCCTAGTTCATTTTCTGCAACAGATGGGTATTGGGTATTGAGGGATTGAAAAGTGACATGATTGCAAGATGCTTAACTCTGTTGTAATATTAAATAGCTGCAGGTTCTGTCTGTGTGTAATCTATTTTAAGCCAGTTTCTTAATGCTCAGACCAGGACTGATGTATTTACTTTCTTCCTTTTTAGCCTCTCCACATCCCATGAGGCTGTTATTTTTTTTTTTTTTGTGAAAAGCATTTCCCTGAAGCAACCTAATGAAAATTTATTGGGTTTCTGATGTGATAGACCATAATTTGTTTCCGTTCTAGTTCCTTCTATGTTGAATATGGTTTCTTTATCTTAATTGCAGAAAAAAAGTGTGTTTTTGTTTTAATCCAACATTCTTGCAGGATGATGACCAGGAGTCAATGGTCATGCCCAACAAAAATGGTGAGAATTACATATGCTTCTTGCCCAAGGTGGTGAAAGCTAAGAGTGAGATGCCACTTACTCAGCTGAATGTAAGCAGCTTGATTGTGGAAACTGAGAAACGGGTTAAATTGAAGACACCTGATGAGCTGCTTGAAGAACTGAAAGACTCATGCCTTGTCAGAGTCAGTATCTATTACCAAAAACCTTCTTGTACATGTTCATGCTAAATAATACTCTTATATTTGTTGATCAAAATTGCTACAGACATCATCTGTAACTACATAATTTGCTGCTAGTTATGCTTTTTTGTTTTCCAATATCAAGATTTTTTGAATAAATTTGTATCAGTCTCAAGTCATTTGTCTTGTACTGTTGTATCTTTAATGCAGCAAGAGGGTTGGTGGTCCTACGAGTTATGCTATCAGAAGAAGTTGAGGCAATTCCATGTGGAGGACGAGAAAGCTAAGGTAGCCACTTGAGCATGTATGAGTTGTTCTCATGTTTGATCTTTCAATTTCTTTTGTTTTGCATTCAGGTTTGATGTTTTCTTGCTTTTATAAGTGGAAGTATGCTATTGAGGGCAAAATTTATTCTTTTTCAATTTTGTGATTTGTTGTGGCTGATGGATTAATAACTTTGAAGTTTAAGTGGATTGGATGTCTTATATAGATATTTCTTTGTGGCTTGTTGTAGTAATAGCAATTGTACCAGCCAGCTGCTTTATCATTATTGTATTGAAAATTTTAGTTTATTTTCCAATTATAGACCAGCAGCATAGCGGCTTCTCTTTGTATATTGCACATCTGCAACATGTATTCTATTACCTTAACGATACATGTATTTCCCATTACAGGTTATCCAAGAATTTATCTTGGGTGTGTATGATGAAGAGGCCACAGCTGCATTCAACCAGAATCTTTCTGACATTTCTACATTGAAAGATCCTCGTTCAAAAGATGCATCTCAAAGGTATGATTGTGAACCCTTGCAACAAGTTTGTGCGAGAGAGAAACTTCAATTGTGGTTAAAGTAAAGCAAGAAAAGGTAGTAATCACCCCATTTCTTTTCTGTTTGTTGTGTTTGAGCAGGTATCATGCTCATCAGTATACAAATGGAACCATATGTGATCTTACAAATGAGCCGCGAGAAACTGAGGTATGGTAAAGGAGTAGCATTTTGGAACCTTTGACTCTCTCTCTCTCTCTCTCATGTAGTGTCCATGTTTTCCTTGTGTGTAGGTGAGATTCGTTTGCTCAGAGCCCAGAGCTATGATTAGTTCAATCACCGAGCTATCCACTTGCAAGTATGCACTTACAGTACACTCTCCAATGCTTTGCAAGCACCCGTAAGTCTCTCTCTCTCTGAGGTCAAAATCACAGATGCTAAAGATCAGATGTGATAAAATCTTGCAACCTTTAAAATGCTTACAGTTCAAATGCTGTCAAGGAATAAAATATACAATGGCATGTTTCAGCCTTCCTGATCAACCTTTTCTCTAATAAAAGTGTGTTGCTAGTTGTTTAAGTTGTAATTTATAAAAGAAAATTTGTCTCAAGTTTAGACTAAACTTGACGGTCTAGGGCAATGAACTGTCCTGCTCGGGGTACTAAACTTGATGGCCTAGGGCAATGAACTGTCCTGCTCGGGTAGAAAAACAAGCCAATTGTACTGCAATGGCAAAAAATCATCTCTCATCATGTTAATTGTTATCTGAAAAAGGGCCATGTTGCTACTACACAAAATGGGGTATTTATCTATCTTCTGTTCATTGCAAAATGAAGCTCAAAATTTTGATATGAATGACACAGATGGAGAATCTACAGTTTTTAAGTTCCTTGAAAATTCACACCATAAAATGGAAAATACTCTCTGATACAAAGTAATAATATATCTATATTCAATCTGTTTTTACTTGTTTCTTCTGTAAAATGCACTTATTTTATCTGTTGAGCTGATGATTGGACTTGTTTTGAACATGAAGTTCACTTCTATCTGGCTTCAAATGGACCATAAGTTTCCTTAGGAAACATACCATTTTCTCCCACTGAATCTTGTGTGTTTACTTGCATGCACAATGCATTGCATCCACTTTTGACTTTGCAGATTGTTTCAAGAAGAGAGACCAGTGTGGCACACCATTAATTGCAATCTTCTTCCTAAGGATTACAAGGAAGCTAAACCAGATAAAGTCGAAGCCGATGATAAGCAGATCTTTATGGTACCTGACATTGATTCCTCTAATCATGATTCGGATGAATAAGCAACGTATTGCAGAGGGACCTTTGTCAATACAAATCAAATTAAACGAGCTAATGGAGTGTATTCTTCATGTTTTATATGGCTCTTCCCTTGCAAGTACAAAACAGTCAATCAGTCGCTCTCATGCCATCGGCCCAATGAGCGGCCTTTTCTGGACTCAGAAAACATACAGCAAATAGTGCTTGACAGTGTTGTTGTAACTTTGGAAAAATCGAAGTTGCTGAAACTAATGGGAGAATATATGTAAATTCTATGAAAAAAGACATTCCTTGACGGTCTTACCGAAATTTTCTTCCTTTTCTTTCATTGATGGTTAATTTGTTGCTTTCTAATATGTCAAGTTATGCTCTGGGTTTTAATGTCGTTTATGATGTTGGTTCTGAGATAAAAAGTTGGCTTCCTGCAAGAAGGTAAAATAAGATTTCAGGAATTTTATTTGGACCATCCCTCTCTATTTGATTCTTTATTAAGCATTGCGTCCTTTCCATGTCGTGTATTTTCACCACAAAACAATATATTATATCAGTGACAAAAATGACAACTCCACCTCCAAGAATTCTATTAAAATTTGAAGATTTTTGTTCATTGAACGAAAACAATAGATGAACGAAAACAAAAATATACTCGGGAAACAAATAATCAAGTAAAAACAGCTAGTGTTTTTCATTTGGTGTAAATTTCACTTATTAATGATCGTTCGCTCTTCTATAAAAAATAATAATAAAAATTTTGTATGGAAATTTCAAATATTATTGCTCTGTTTCTCGTAATAGCTACATATATAATCTAACAATAACATAAGAAACCTGAGATTAGCCTAAGATTTTATTCGACTCTTTATGCATTCGGCTCAATCATTGACAAGATCGCATTCCTAAGATTACAATAGCCCGGATTTAATTGAATATATTCGGGGAGAAGATGGCATTTCAGAAATAAATAAATTAAAAAAAAAACAGGTGAGTTAATATGAATTTCTTCCCTTTGTCGGGGCAACCTTTCGTCTCAGAGAAATCTATAAAACAAGAAGACTTCTTGTGCCTGTGTGGCATCCATCTCCAAAATGCATTCATTTGAACCACGAGGTAGGATAAAAAAAATTCAAAATGAAAAGGATAGATGCCTGCACCACAACTCTCAAGATGGATGCTGCACAATCTACTGCAATTACGTTTGCTTTCTGTAATGCTGGTCAGTACAACGATGCAACTTATGCTAGTTCAACCCCTAACTCCTAAAGGCTCCCCATCCTATCATTATAATTGCAATTAACATCATTCACATTATATTCACAGATATGCTTCGTGTCATTGTTCCAGTCAGCTTTCCTCTTAGTGGGACAACTGGGAAGACGAAGCTTTTCCATTGCCACCCCCTGAATCCAGCAAAGCGAGGTACTCATTTATGGCATCGCCTTCCTGTGTCACATCAATGTTATAATCTGACAATGCATCGCCTCTTGTGAGTTCATCAGCAATTTCATCCTCCATCTCCAAGTCCCGCTGTTCGGCTGAAGGACCTTCATTACTATTATCAATGCCCAAAGTATCTGGACTAAGATTCTCCACAGCAGGGTTGGTAGGAGTTGAATCAGGAGCACAAGCATTATCGTTAGCATTTAAGTCAGTACTTGCATTATTGTTCCCAGAGGAATCATGAGCATTGGAGCTGTCATCAGCCGCAGCTGTGGTGTCTGCTTGGGGATGTGTGAGTAGTTGATGCATGACTTCCTCTAAAGAGCCACCAGCTTGGACAGCACCAATCACTGCAGAATGCAGGCAAAAAAACTGTCAGTAGCCAGTAAGGTAATCCAAATGCCTAAAATTAGTGGCGCCACAAGGCATAGGTGTGTGTATGAGTACCTCTAGATCTTTCAAAGCCCATGGACACAAGCTGTTCAACTGTGGCATCAGTGGCTCGTTGCTGTCTTTTCCTTTTTCTTGATTCTATAGCACGCTGCAGGTCTATCAAAGTTAGTAATGGTAAAAGTTTAAAACGAAATTCAGACAAAAATATTTGAACTTTCAGGACCTGGAGTTCAGTATTAGCTTCTGGGTTTGTCAAGTCATCCAATGCCTCCTGAGAACCATTCTCATTTTTTCGAAGAGCTTCAGCAGCAAGCTCCTTCTCAAATCTGCCAAGTTGAGGAGCTCTTAGCTTTTATCAGGGATGATAAATGCTAAATGGATGAAATAGGCAACCATGATTGAGCTAGTAAGTGCCAATCTCATATTTACAGAATGTGATTAAAAACATTGAAGAACTGGATAGTCTATATGTCAAAATATTCACGAAGTAAATAGGAATTTCTCATCCAACTGAATATTAAGGTCAGTTACCAAGAATGTGCATTGGAATTTGTAAAACAAATGTTAAAAGAGCACCAAAGGTATAAGCTCAAACATCAGAACTCCTAAAGTAAATCACAAATAAATTTTCCAACATGAAACCACGTTTCCTCAGTCACACCATTAACAAAAGTATTTCAGTGCTTGCTTACCCTATGGAGACCAACTCTGTCAGTTTCTGGAGATCCACAGCTTTCTTTAAGGGTGTAACTCCATACCGTTTCTGCTCCCTGGAAATCAGCAGAGAAATGAAGGTTACAAACAGAGGGCAATTCCATAAAAAAACAGAGATCAATTTTATGATACTTGCTTGATTTCATTTCTTCGACGAATGTCATCTTCCCGTTTCTGTTCTCTCTTTTCCCTTTCCAGTACAAGAAAATTAACGGCACTTTGAACATCCTGATTGCTCATTCTCAATGCTCTTTTTGCATCTTGTTCCCCAAATCCAATGCTCATGACAACTGATAAGGCTTCATCTGGCACTTGTAGCTGGAATCCACAACAGGAGATTGTATTCAGAATGAATAAAAAATGGAAGGAAGCTATATAACTTTACAGGAAATGAAAGAGTGAGATGAAAAAGAAGATCAAAGACAAAGTAAATGAAGAGTCCAGAATTACTCACTACTGATAATAATTCAGAAGCAGCATAAGCAATATACAAGTGTTCAATTTTGAGATTCATAAATTTGATTGTTAATGTTTAGACAAAAGCAATAGCCAAAGTTCAGGCCACTTCAAGCAAAAAGTCTAAAAATTAGATTTTATTTGCAGACGCATAGGTTTCAATTTTGGTACAAGGTTGCAAACAACATACAACTTTAGCATAGAAAGTGAAAAAATCAGATAACATTCAGTACCATCATCCACTATTCTGGAAAATATCAACCAAGATGAGATAAAGTAGTCAAATTAATATGTTTACCCAAACAATTTCATGTTTATACACACACTCATAGGGAAAAAAACTTGTTTGACCTGGAAGAATTTTGCTTGTGCAGAGGTCAAGAACTTCCTAGACTTGTCAAATTGGCCACTGTGATATGCCACCACTCCTTCCAACAATTCCAATCGCAAATATCTAACAAAGAAGTAACAGAGCGGGATTAGCTTCAAAGTGCCAACCAAGACTTTCTATCCAGCTATCAGTAAACATGCTGAAAGTTTACAATAGATACTCACAATGCGAGCTCTGAAGAACAACCAGCTTGAAGCAGTCTGAATCGGGAGGAGTCCTTTCCGTGAGCACGTTCAAGTCCTTCTCTAGCCTTTTCGAGGCGTAATCCTGCCACTGAGAGCCAGGCAATATCTTGGAGCATGAAGTAACACCACACCATGTCTATTTGCAGTATTGGGATATTGTCGACAAGCTGGAAGCAACACATAGCCAAAAGGAAAAAAGAAAAGGACACGATATTAATCACTTAACCATAAAAGATACGAGAAACGAGATATAGCATTAACGATCTTAGTTAAAGAAAAAGAGTAGCTCACTCACTTCAATAGACTTGGGATTGCATAGAGAGAAAGCCTCCTGCAACATAGAAATCATTTCATATGTATGAGAAAAAGTTTTAAAATGAACTAAGCCATGTAGAAGCAATGCAATGCCAATAGCAATAGACAAGCAGAGGAAATATGGCAAATACAGGGAATTGTGATCAGCTAATTAAAGAAAAACTATAAAAAAGTGTATGATGTCGATCCAAAAGTTATACTGTTGAGGGCGCCCTCAGAAATTGAAATCAAAATATACCTTAACAGAAGCACCACTAACTTCAAAATAATTGATGAGATCATAGAAGCTAAGTATGCAAATCAATTGAAATGAATTAACCATTTAAATAAATGCAAAAACAAACCTCTCCCATAGTAAGAACTTCAAGTGCATCACTAAACATTTGCTTTCTGATAAACCGCTTTCCGCTTGTATGAAGCATCAGACCTGTCATTATTGCCCTGCCAAATAATGGCTCAGATCTCACTTCTTATAAAGATGGATGATAGTCCCTTAAACTCCTAAGGGAATTAGTTTGTCAGGTATTAAAACAATCTAGAAAAGTTCAGAATTTACTAAAGGATCTTACTGTCTATCGGTCTCAGAAAAGTGCACTTTCTTCCCACTCTGATCTTCGAGTTCGATATCGAAGTCTTCTATTGGTAATGCACCATCTGCATGTCTCTTGGACAATGCAGTGACTGCTGCCCTGCCAAGTTAAATGAAACCAACAAGTGAAATGCAACAACTAGCGATGATAGTCAAGCAAGCAAATAATAAAGACCCGTAAAATAATACATAAAGAGACCAAATTCCTTACAAACATCGTAAGAAAACACTTAAAATTTATTCGATAAATTCAAATAAGAAAAAACCTATAGAAAACTCACAAACCCATCACCAGCAACAATCCAATTAAATCAATAACAAGTCAATATTACAAACAAATTAAAACACACACACACACAAATATATATATATATATATAATCAAAGATGATAATTGTGAATGAAAGAAACAAGAAAAATAAAACTCACTTGATACGAGCAAGTCTACGGTTTCTTTCATCATCAGCCAACAACTCATTCTTTAAAGTTTTACCCTCTTCCACAGAGACACGACAAGCAAGAATTTTAGAGTTATTTTTAATACCCAATTGAGAAAGACTGTTTTTTTCCTCACTGGTACAGTCTTTCAAGACTTTGCCAGCAAAAATTAGATTGATCGACTCAGTGCCCATGTTTGATCTCTTTGCAATCTCCTCTCTCAACATGAGCACTGTCCAATTCTCTGGTTCTACCTCTAAAACTCCAGCCCATGTTCCTGCTACCTTCAGTTTTGCCATTGAAGGAGAAGACATTGTGTTTTTGTCTTGTGGGCTTTGTGACTGTCTGTGTGAGGAGGGAATAAAAGTTAGTTTCTTTCGGGTTTTTACAAGGTTGAGTGACCATGAAAGTTTTGTTATTTTTTGTTTTTGTTTTGGCTTTTGTGTAATTTCATTCCTTGGATATGACGCGGTTTCGGGTTTTCTGATTGGTCTGGCAATTGTGTTCTGCTTTCTGTGCCGTGCTGGATTGGCATGGTATTAATTCGTTTGGATTCGTGTTAATTGTAATTTTTTAAAATTTATTTTGTATGAAAGTATTTTAAAATAATATTTTTTAATATAAACATATCAAAATAATTCAAAATCATAATAAATTTAATTTTAAATTAAAATTTTAAATTTTATTAACACTCTGATAACGACGTAGCCTCGAACAAGTTCAAAAGCATGTTTAAGAGTATGATAACAGTTATTTTTAAAAAGTTCTTTTCACTTTGAAATTTATTAAAATAATATTTTTTATTTTAAAAATTTATTTTTAATATTAACATATCAAAACAATTAAAAATATAAAAAAATATTAATTTGAAGAAAAAAAATAAATAAAAAATACTTTTTAAAAAAATACTTTTAAAACGAAAAAATAAACAAGATCTAAATTAAGTTAAGAGTGCGACAGGTGGTTAATTTACATTTAAGCTCTTGATCTTTAGTGTATTTAAATATGGTATATGCTTATTTTAGGATAACTTAATTTAGTACGATCCAAGTAAATATAATATTTCAGATTATTAGCACTTTCTTTTATCCATGGGAGGGTAATTTTTGTTATTTGTTTTATACTATGGTGGATGATAGAGTCATATTGAAAGGATAATGATTGATAGGTGCACGTCATGGATGAACGCACTGGTTACGTGTTAGTTTATCACTCAAATAATTAACCATTAAATAAAATCTCAAGGCTTCTTTCTTCAGTGAGAAGGGGTGTATCTATGAAGTCAAAAGCTCCAGAATATGTAAAAGGATTCCGATGAAAATTCCGATGAATTTGCTTTTTTTTATCGACAGCTCCGCCGATATTTTCACTGTTTTATTTTTTTGCTTGTTGGTATAATACCTGAACTAACAATTACCACCAGCACCGTCCACCGCCGCGCCGAGCATGTGAAAGATTTACATACCCAAAGATGAACGATTTCTTTTTAATGGGAGGAAGAAGATCACCATTCGACACCCAAGCTGCATCGTCTGAAATAATTATTAATCACTACTTTTTATAGCTGCATCGTGGGGTGCTCTGAACTGGACCCTAATTATATATCATCATGGCATCTCAACTTGAGGAAGATCATGAATATTTGTCTGATGTTTTTGAATCAGATCATCCTCGTTGTGTTTTCATTGACAGAGGTAGAGCTTCAACCCAATCAAGCAGTCATAAAAATTTAGTCTTATTTCAGGTTTATCAAATATTATATATTGTTTTCTGTTGCAAAGATGGCATAGGATGAATAGGGGCATTGGATAAAACTATAAATGGATTTTTTTAAAAATAATTAAGAAATATTTTTATTTTTATTTTTTATGCATGTCTAATAAGTGGAGTCTTGAACGGTTTTCATTTCGTATTTAAGGTTTTTTTTGTTAAATAAATACAATTTTTATTTAATAAAATATAATTAACAAATATGTCTTTTTATTAAATAGGAGGGTCTTCAAGGCAAACCTTCAAAATCTATAACATATGTGGTTTGATTCAAAGCTGACCTGGCTATAGCGTGGGCCGCTGCATTGAAAGTCCTGGTTTCTAGGTTGGGTTAAGGGTCCAGAATACCTTTCCAAATGAAGAGTGAAAGAGCTCGAATTTGGAAGAGGCTCTTCAAGGCAAACCTTCGAAATCTAAAACATGTGGTTTGATTCAAAGCTAACCTTAGCGTGGGCCACTGCATTGAAAGTCCTAGGACCATATCCTAAAGCCTGGTTTCTGAGGTTGGGTTAAAGGTCCAGAATGCCTTTCCAAATCAGGCCAGACCAAAAATATTCTTGTTTTTGCTCATTGATCGATAATATTTCACGTCTGTTTGAATTTGAAATTTGAAATCGTATTTTTCATTTAGATATATATTAAAATAATAATATTTTATTTTTTAAAATTTATTTTTAACATCTTTATCTCAAAATTATTAAAAAATATTAAAAAAAATTAATTTTAAATAATAATATTAGTAAAAAAATTAATCATAATTAATTATTATACATTTAAATAATAAATCTCACTATAAAAATATTGTATTTTTACTTAAGAAAATACTCCATCCAATAATTAAAAAACAAACATGTAACATGATGTTGTTACATGTTTAAAGTGACACTATCTTTAAAGTTCAAGTAATCAATGGTTAATAACTCTTTGTTAATAACTCTGTAGTTTATCTGGTTAGGTTCTAGTTTTATTTTAAGTTTGTTTTTTAGAGATCACCAGTTTGAGTTTTACAAACTTCAGAATCATTGGAGATTTTCATGGTTTTTAACTTTAGGACCCGTGAGATTAGTCGAGATGTATACAAACTGGCCTGAAGATCTACGATAATAAAAAAAAAAAACCAATTGTTAATAATAATAATAATAAAAAAACAGGGACCTCTTTAGTTTTTACAGACTGCTGGTTCCACGAAGGAACGTATGCAGAAATCAAATGGGGTTGACTATAGAAATGAAGAGTGAGAGCCAATTGCTTCGATTCCATTGATCAAAATTAGTTGCTCGATGGCTTTTCTTCTTTTTTACAGATTGATGGAGTGTGCTAAGGCCATTGAAGGTGGTAACTTGGACGTTGCAGATTCACTTTTGGCAGAAATTCGATCTCTAGCTCCTAAAGAAGAGAGCATATATATCGACGAGGAAAGTTGTCAAATACTGTGCTGAGGCTCTTGCCCGGCGTGCGTGTCTGTGGAATTCGTCCTCCATATATGGATCCTTTACCCTTGCTACCTCCATGCTATCCATCCGATTACATATATTATCCTTTCGACCGGTTTGCTGAAATCACTAGATATTTCGTTGCTGATGCCTTCAGTTCGGGAAATAAAGGACTCCACACTATTGACTTCTCCATCATGTTCGATCCTGGGCGGAGTATTTATTAATTAATTGAAGAGCTCAAAGGGCAATATGGTGGCCTACAATCAGTCATAATCAAATAAAGGTTTTTATCCCATTAGTATTGGCTCAAACATGTAATTAACATACAAGTGATCCTTGCATTTTTAACCTTTAAAAGTGGATGAAATCTGGGGAAAAAAAAAAGCATATATGCCTCTCTTTTCCATAGATATATATGAGGGTAACGTGGGAGGGTGATAGTGGAAGAAGAGGTTTGCCTGGTTGCATGCATGTCACAGTCTCAGTCTAAATCGCAATCAGAAAAGGGCGTTGGTCTCCAGCTAGGGTGAACTACGGCATGCATGAGCATCCCTTATGTTATTTCACTTTGTTAGATTCTTCATCTGGGATCATTTTTAATGCTTGCGATGTGGAATGCAACCACCATAGTTAAGGCTCAACAGTGAAGACTGTCACGTTGTCTATGTCTGCAAATGCAGCATCTGATTAATGCTTTTTAGATCAAAGTTAAATATCTTTAATTATTACAGATTATCAAAATAAATTGGTACTGTTGACACTCTTCGTATCCATCAAAATCTGAAATAACTACAGAAGCTAGCGTACAATCTCATCTCCCATGAAACAAATGTTTGCACAGATAGCAAGAAAGTTGTTAATAAAAAAAAAAAAAACTTTTGGACTTTCATGTGATTATTGGGATTTTGCATGATACTGAAATATTTAATACAATTGATTAAAAATCCCGTTGTCGGCCACTGCTCTCTTTAACCAGCACTTACCTACCCTTGCATGTTGTGGCCCTTACGTTTTACCAGCTCCTTCCAAAGATTTATTAACCTCATCCATTATCCCGAAAGAAATTAAAAGATTTTTTTAAAACTAGATCTACCAGATTTAATAGAATCAACTCACTTTGTTTAACTGAAGTATATATAATAATAACACTGCATATAATAATATTTAGATTGAGTGATTAATTTACCCAACCTACAAATGTGTATCCGTACGTGGAGTTACCACTAACCCTTCATTGTTAATGAAAGAAAGGGCCTCCGCATGCGCCGAATTGGTGCTCAAGTCAAAATTGATAGGCACCAGTTCAGTGCCAAATTAATGCAAGGTTGAGATGATTAAGCTACATTCCCATTATTTTTGTGTTTGAGAAATATTTTTAAAAGAATTTAAAATTTTTTAATTTTTTTAATTTTAAATTAATTTTTTTCATATTATACAGACCGGCAAATAAACTAGTCTAATTTAATAAACATGCATCCCTCTTAATTTTGGGCCCTCATGATCTTAAAGCCCTGTATTTAGTGTTCTTCTGTCTTCTGTCTCATTGTAACTGTAGCCGAGACCCTGGTTGGTAGATTTGGTGCTAATTCAATGGGCCTAAGTTTTAATGCATTAGGTTTGAATTAAACTCCATGAGTAGGTTTCTGACAAATTTCATCAATGATGGTACTAACTGGTTTCATTTAATTATCCATCAATTAGTTTGTATTGGACCTTAATGATTATATTATATTAATGAAATTGAAATTAAAATTAAATTTGAATGCTGCATAATTTGTTTGAATGAAAATGTTTTCTTTTCATATTTTAGTTCAACTTTTTTTAAAAAAAACTTTTAGAGATGTTTGAGAATACGATAAAATTTATTTTTCAAAAAAAAATTATTTAAAAATTTATTAAAATAATATTTTTTTATTTTTAAAAAATTATTTATAGCATTAATATATCAAAACAATTTAAAAATATAAAAACAATAATTTTAAACATAATTCTTTTAATTCTTTTTAAACTCCGCTGGGGTCGTGTTCCAAAAGCGTCTTCCTTGTAAACATAAAACTAGAGCAGCTTAGAAATTTTTGTTTTACCATGGCTTGGTCTTAAATTATTAAGCAAGGACAGAGCAATCGGATGAGGTAACCACTGGAAGTCTGCAAATCTAGTTGCTGATAGGTAAGGGCAAATTCATGAACCATTATTCTTGTTAGGATTACAGGTAAAATATTGTATTCTTGAACGGAGGCTGCTGGTATAAACCAGTGAAGTCAGACCAACAGAGCTGGCATCCCAACTGGGCATTGGCTTCTGCTATCATGGCAGAAATTGAATGGCACATAAACATGGTGCTACTGTAACAATCCTTTTCAAGTGTTTGGCCATGGCAATTGACATTCTAGAGGGTTTCAAAGTTCATGTCCACTGCCTGTTCCTAGAGGGCATCCCAAAATTAATGATGTTCTTAACCACTAATTATTGAGACACAAATTAAGGCTGATTTTTTTGACCAAGCTCAACCTCCACATTACTGTCATTGTCAATTTCAACTGCCATCCAAATTTCATAAAAAGATAACACTTTTCCTTCCCCACTTTTTCAATTCATTTACTTGACCTTCTTATCTGTTTATATATGTATATCTCAAGGACCACTCTTCACATGCAGGGATATCTCATATAGCATCACCACACCTTACGTTTTTGCATCATGTAACACAGCCAAAACTTTGTTATCTTTGGCTATGGACTGGTTCTCTTGGCTGTCAAAAAGCAGCCTCGAGCCCTCACTAATCTATGAGTATGGTCTTGCCTTTGCTCGTAATGAGCTCCAAGCAGAGGACTTGACGTACTTGAACCATGAGTTTCTTCAAAGTATGGGTATTTCAGTAGCCAAGCATAGGCTAGAAATACTCAAGCTTGCCAGGAAGGATGTTGGGGGAGGTCCACATAGCCTCTCTAAGTTCATTATGGCAATCAACAAGACCAAGAAGAGCATCCAGAAGTGTATCAATAAGTTGGTTTTTCATCGGGATTCTGCAGCATTTAAGGCTGAACTAGAGCCAGAGCTAGCTAGATATCAAGGACAGTGGAAAAGAGGAGCATTGACAAGGAAGTACAGGAGTGAGAAGGAGTTGATCAAAGTAGAGCAGCCTCCAATACTCAAAATCAGGAGACAAGCAAAATCTGGTCCTTTGGATACTAGGATGCAAGAGAATTTGATGCATGCCAATAGATGCTTGAAGTTGTCTGGGCCTCTGGATGGGAAAGTGCAGGAGAGATTGGTGTTTGCTTACAGGAGCCCAAAATTATATGGGACTTCAGATGGAAGGGTGCCACAAAGTTTGATGATGACTAATAGGAGCCCACAAGTACGTAGCCCCTTGGATGCAAGATCCACAAGCCCAAAAATTCATTGTGATTACAGCAAGGAAAGAAGAGGACTCAACGGTGATTTTGACGATCAGTCACTTTGGTCTGCACTTTTTCAAGACATGAAACCCACTTAATCGAATAATTGTTTTCTTGGTGTGTCTTCCTTTTTTTTTTTTTTTTGTTCCCAATCTTGAAACAAACTCTTGTATGTTTATGTACTTTTACTTGCATCTCTTTTTCAGCGTGATTTGGAGGTTTACCTTCAGACATCAAAACATAGTATGGCATTCTTTGGTTTCAATAATTTGGTATTCATTTGGCACAGTTGCTTCCACCAAGTCATTCTTCAGCTCTAATCCTGCTTCTCCTTTTTTGCGTTGGAGCTGAAATATTTAAGTTGAAGGACAAAAGTTTAGATAGGTTAGAGATTCATGGACCCAGTGACGAGGATATTGTCCTATTCTAGTCAGTTTGGCCACCCAATCAGTTGCTCTATCAGCAGTTCTAGCTATTTTTCAAACCCAACTATGAACAAAATTATGCATGAGAGCTCTGTTTTTTAAATCTGTGAGTGATGGGTCTAGACAAAACAGTCCTTGTGCATTTCACAGCCCAGGTGTTGGGTTAAAGATAAGGCATAGGGGTCTCCTTACTCCTAAGCATGCTCCACGAGGCATGGTTTTATGTTTAAGGAAATCCAAAGTTGGTCTTTCCTCCTGGTAGAGCTAGGACGAACAGTACCCAAACTCAAGGCCAACTCTTAGCTTTTTTTCAGATTGGCCTAGGACAAGCTATGCCCGAATCCAAGATCATCTCTTAGCCTTCTCTTAATTAAACTCGATCACTTTTACATCTTTACTTGATGATCCCCTACATTATGCATAGGATTTGTTTTGCAGGAGATTATGACTCTCACGTCAAACTCTTCTCTAACAATTTCAAAGCTCATCAACTAGTCTTGAAAAAAGCTTAGCATCGTTTACTCCAGACTTTGTCGCTAAGCAATGAAGATTGTATGAGAATCAAACACATTCAACTGCCACTTCTTCTGCAACTGCGGCTGAGGAAACTTTAGCCATTTGAATACTACAAATGGTCCCTATACCTGCCAACTATTTGCATATGAAATTGATGTTAATCTAGCTTTTTTGAGGAAGCACCCATCTGCTCTGTATTTGACGAGCAGCCACGGTTGGAGGCCTTGGTTCAGGGTCAGAATGGGAGAAGTTCTGTATTTACTCTGCTTGTTTTATTGCTTGGGCTGCTGCCTTTTCTGGCTACAAGTTCCTCTTGTTGAAAACAAACTAATTTCTCGCCTTCCATTTAGCTCAACAGAGCTTCTAACTGCTACTCTGGCCTACAATATTCAAGCTGCATCTCATCAAAGAATCAATGGTGTCTTGTCCCATTTGGTGTTAAAGACCTTTTCTTACCTGATTCTAAACTCTACTACTTCAAATCAGTTACAATGGCCAAGTTGGGCGCGGCGCCTTGGGTGTAAATTTAGAGCTTCTATCAAATCCAATCCTATCGTAGACGGAAAGTATATCGATAGAGGAACTTATTGGTTGCTGAAAAAAAAATGGAAAGAAATGATTTCTTCATCACAAATTTGCTATGTCCATTCAAGGAAAAGAAAAGGAAAAGGAAACACTTGTATAAAGAGCACAACACAAGTTTTCAGACATAACTTGTACTAATACGATAAGATTGAATTCAGTCTTGAATTTGAAAAGTAGAAACACCACACATGCTAAAAATATCTACACAAAAGGTTTCGGACCTCTAACCAGGATGGCATATGAAGATTGTCCACAAAAAAGTAGTAGCAATTATTGATGCTTTGTTTAATGAAATAAAACCATGCTCGTCTCCAGTTGGGGTTTATGTACAAAATTGCAGCTGTTACCAACAGCATCATGATGTATGTCACAACAAAGCTCACATAGAAAACATCTGTATCCATGAAGCCACTTTCTTCTATATCATCCGTTGAAGTCCTTTTTGGTAATGACGAAGCTTCTTCTTCTTGGGTGGTGCAATGTCTTGAGAGTGGTGGTCCACAAAGGAGAGGATTTCCCTCATAGCTACTCTCGTTGAATGTTGAAAATTGTGGAATCATATTAGGTGGTGTTCTACCAGATAGGTTATTGTGGGCTACACTAAAAAATGCCAGAGAATGCAATTGTACAAGTCCAGGAGGGATAGCCCCAGTCAAGCTGTTATTGGAAAGATCCAAGCTCTCAACTTCACTCAAGTTTGAAAAAGTTTGTGGGATAGGACCTATCAAAAAATTATTTGACAGGTTCAGTACATGGATATGATTAAGGTTTCCAATTTCCGGAGGAATCTCACCTGTCAAATTGTTGCAAGAGAGATCCATTCCAGACATGATGTTCAAAATGCTTATCGGGTAAGAATAGGATACACTCTTTGTTGTAATCTCTAAAGGCTCTCGAATCAAATACCTATCAGGATATATTCTAAGATTGCTGTACCAAATACTGCTTCTAAATCTTAGACAAGGGAGGATATGACCAGAAAACTTATTATGAGAAAGATCAATGAAACTCAATTTGTCCAACTTGCACAACTGGTTGGGTATTCTGCCTTCAAGGTTATTATAACCTAAGAGAAGATAGCTCATGTGGGAAAACTCACCAATCCATTCCGAAATGTTGCCAGTCAATTGATTATGGCTAAGATCCAATGTAATTAGCTCAAAGGACTTATGAAATGCATCCTCCAAAGATCCCTGTAATTTATTTTGTGACAAATAAACATGAACTAGTGGCAAAGAGCTAAAACAAGATGGCAGCTTTCCAGAGATGTTGTTTTCTGAGAGATCCAAAACTTGAAGAGAAGACATAGAGCCAAACGAAGAGGGAATGATACCGTTGAAGTGGTTTTTAGACATGGATAAAAATGTCAAACTTGGGAAATATGCTCCAATTTCAGTTGGGATGTGGCTGTCCAAGTGATTGTCAGAAATATCTAATTGTGACAAACTCACATGGGGATGAATTGGCAACTGGAAAGGTCCTGAAAGAGAATTGTTGACCAGGAAAAGTTCATGTAGGTTTGGGTTGTTCTCTAGCAACCAATTTGGAACCCCTCCCCTCATTTTCATGTTAGAAAAATAAATCTCCCTCAAGTTGTGTTGATAGAAGAGGAATTTGGGAAAGGGCAATGCTCCACCATATGCTTGACCAGATAAATGAAGTCTCTCTAGTTGGAACTTTGGGATCAAATTGTGCTCCTCTAGCTCTGCACATATTTCATTATTATAACCGAAGAAGAATTTGAGTTCAGAATGGTTGGAAAATGACCTCAATGAGATGGGGATTTGAAAGTTATTGTCCGAAAGTCTTAATTCTTGGATGGATGTCAGAGTTATAAGAGGAGACGAGGAAATATCTCCCCCAAAGTGATTGGAAGAGAGATCTATTTGTTTCAGGGATGTCAAATTTGCCAAACAATTAGGCAAGACACCGGTGAGACTATTATTGCTGATATCAAGACTTTGAAGATGCTTTAACTCGCATAGACCTGAGAATTATCAATTTACAAACTATTTAACATGAGAAAAAAAAAAAGAGAGAGATCAGCAAGAGAGATCAGAAAGGACCATCAGACTTACCCTCGGCTATAGGTATGCTGCCACTGAGTCTACAACCATTCATCTTTAAACTCGTCAGAGTGGTAATCCTTCCTATTGTTTGCAGAGAGCTATTATCGAGAGTAGAGGAACTCAAATCCAACTTGTGCAAATTCTTGAGAGAAGGCAAGGCTACGATAAATCAAACCGACAAGAAATGATTAGTATATTTTGAAGAGGATAAAGTAAGGGATACCAATTAGGAGAAGCTCAAGTTGATCTCTATATCCAAATTAGACATCAGTACATATTGCAACTCACCTTGAGCTAATATTGTTCCTTCGAAATTATTGTTCCCCAGATCAAGTGTCTTGAGGTTTGGGAGTTTTGCCAATGATTGCAGTAATGGAAGTGAAATTCTTCTTCCATTTGCGGTGATATTAAATAAACGAACTCTGCTTAGATTTCCGAAACCTCTAATACCTGCAAGAGAGAAGAGAAACAAAACAAGTTTCACACCTTACGAGCAAATCAAAATCGTCCTTACTGCATGGAATCTTGGGTAAAAAGTTAGGTGGGTCGATCGATCCGTGAAGCCACCATCGTTCATGTGGAATATTTAAGTAATACGTTCTGAGAACACAAACTCGTCAATCTCATTTCCGCTGAGATACAGCTTCCTCAAGTTGCTCAAAGCTTCCAATTCTAGGTTGCAGGAAAATAGAACTGATCAGGTCACAGCAAAGCCTTGGAACTCATTTTTTGAAATGGAATAACGTGTGAGCAATAATTGGTTTATAAACCTTTCATATTGAATGTTCCTTTCAGATGGTTCTTTTCCAGACCGAGATTCTTGAGAGATGAAAGACCCTTGAAGGATGATAAGATACTGTTATCAAAGCGATTACCTCCCAAGTCAAGATACTCCAAATTGCTCATTTTCAGCACTTCATCCTCACCACCTGTAAGAAATAATTGTACAAGGTTTGATGTAAAAATAGCGAAACTGTGAAAAGATAATGCGTAACTCAAAAATCTTTCGTACCATGAAGGGATTTAAACCCTTCAATGTGATTGCTCGCAATATGCAGATTCCTTAAGTTTGTCAGATTATTCAATCCTGGAAATACGTAGAACATAAATTAATGCTATATATAATTGCTTTGGAATCATGATTATGTTTGAGACAATTAGTTTAAGAACTGAGATGAGAAAAGCCAGGCTCACCTTCCACGCTTATTGTTCCTTCGATTTCATTATTGTGTAGAGATAAACATTTCAAAGATGAAAGACCACCTAAGGATGAAAAGATGCTGCTGTTGAATTTGTTTTGGCCCAACTCGAGTCTCTCCAAATTGCCAAGGACTGATAGTCTTTCAAAACCTGCATGAGAGTGCATGGTTAGCGTTTAAGCATTAAAGTTATAAAACTTGTATCAATTTCTAAAATTGCAGCTAAGAGGCAAACCTTCATTCTCAAGACATCCAGCAATACGATTTCCATACAAGTTAAGAGCGTTCAGTTCTGGGAATGGAAGAAACAAAGACGCATTCAGGAGCCAGTCTCCCAGCTCCCAACCCCTTGAGAAAGAAAGGTCTATTTTGACAACTCGAAGTGTGGTGGAGTTGCATTGGACTTGTTTCCATTCGCAGCAGTTAGCATCTCTTCCCCAGGAGTGCGGGAAACTGCCATTTGGGTAACTAAAGGCATCTTTGATTTGCAAGAGAGCAACTCTCTCTTCCTCCAAACAACCATGGCACCGCCACCCTTGTATTAAAACCACCACATTTATAATCATTATCACTGCTAAACACAACCTGTTCAACTCCATTTGAAGAACTTTGCTATTAGTTAATTCTCAGGAAAAAAAACAAAATACACCTCTGTCGCCGTAGAAAGTAACTGTCAGAGGTTCTCTTATAGGATAGGATAGCGCAAAGCTTACGTTTTTACAAGACCACGGTCCTCCGGTTAATTTGTAGAGAAATTAACGAGAATTACTCCGTGTGATGTTCAACAGATTTTCTTTTTATTTTTTATTTTTACTTTCAAGTATGTGTACAGAAGATCTACTTTGTTTGACTTCTCATTTGTTGGTTTCAGACTTGGCATGCGTTTTCTTTTAGAAAAAAAAGGGGAAAAATTAGATATATGCCTGCCCTGTTACTGCTGCATTTAGCGTGCCTCCACTGCACTGTACATAGTTAAATAAAAAATAAATTCTAGAAAGTTCTCTGTTGTAGCATCATGGGTAATATTTCTTGAAAGAAATAGTAAAACAAATTGCACTATGCACTGTTAGTCTGTTACAGTGATTTTAGTCCACCATTCTTTTAGTCATTTCAAAATTATCAAGATTTATTTTTTATTTTATCATATCATATTATTTTATATGATTTCAAAACTTATAATTATTTTTTTTTACAAGTTATGATGTATTCATGATATAAAAAATCATCTCATTATTAATAATTGATATTTGATATTTTAAAATATAATTTAATTTCATCAATTAAAAAAATTGAAACAAAAGGGACAAGATTTTAACACTTGAAACAAAAAAACAGCTTTTTTTTATTGTTCATTGGACATGGAAAACTATAGTTTTATCTTGAAATTTTTATTATTTGTTTTCTATGTTTTGAAGGTTTTATATATATTTCAGTTGTAAATTTTATTTGTTTTATGTTTTAGATCCTGAAATTTAAAAAGAGAAAAGAAAGTCATTGAAAAAAAAAAAAGGGGAAAAGAATAATTGATTAACAGCCACCAACAAAATTTAATCTTGATATTAATAAATTTGTTTTAAATAGAGGATTTCGATGAAGATAATACTTTTTTTCTTGAACATGTCATAATAAGAAGATTAGAACCCATAAAGTTTTACTTAAAAAACAATGCTTCTCATAGAAAAAACATGATTTCATTAAAATAAAAATAAAATGCATGAATAAAAAAAATTAGATTTTGATGAAAAATATGTGGTTTTTTTTTCTTTTTTAGTTAAAATCAATATTGTTTTTCTAAATATTTCCTTGATTGTTGTTTCTTTTTATTTAATAAACTATACCGCTAATAAAAAAAATTATTTTGTTGTAAAAAAAATCATTTGAATAAAACAAAAAAAATTGACAAAAAAATATATTTTTTATTAATAATTTTATTTCTTGTTTTTTTCTATTAACATCTATTTTTATTGTGATATAATTACGTGTGACAGCTCACTTAAAATATCACTAGTGTTTACAATTTCCATATAGCAATGCCTATTATATTATCTTGTCGTCTCTCCAAAGCTGACATTCTAGTAACCAATATAAACTATCACACCAAAATCTAGAATTTCATAAATAATAAATAATTAAAAGAGCATTATAATTATACGAAAAAACCAATCATGAAATGATAAAGAAAAGTCAAGTCACATTTTCATAACAAAAAAGATGAAAATGGATGGTCCACTCAAAAGTTTATCCTCCTACGTACAAATTAAGAAAAACGATTACAAATTAACAAATTTATCTAATTTAGTTTCCATTTAAACTAATATATTAACTCATAAGTGATAAAATGTAGATCTTATAAATCTTAAATGAGAAATTTATATGAAAAACTGTCTTGAATCTTGATAATGCTTTAGTTTTTACGAAGAAAGGATCGAGAAATGGAAATTTAAAGGATTTAAAACTAATTCCTTGCTGCCTAGCGAGGTAATTGCATTGCAACTGCACTTTGAAATGGCATAATTTCCCACCGCCGTCTACAAAATGATATATATATATATATATATATATATATATATATATATAATGGAAAGTGTTGGCTGTATAGCGTCGACATGCATACTGAATTAACGTCAAAATCAGGTTTCAGTCAGCAGTAACAGAGTCTGTCCA
>Ga0307517_10000965_pt1 | contig 48810 bp, 35 predicted proteins | sample 23_EM_MG_FD_194515 | JGI IMG/M metagenome (GOLD analysis project Ga0307517, IMG submission 194515) | Populus trichocarpa ectomycorrhiza microbial communities from riparian zone in the Pacific Northwest, United States - 23_EM | ecosystem: Host-associated > Plants > Roots > Unclassified | place... | reverse complement strand
CGTAACCGAGGAGAGGCCGAACGATCGGAGGGGGAGAGGGGCGAGCGGAGCCACCGAGCAGAGGGGATGCCAGCCAACGATGGTGAGCAGTAGGGTGCCAGCCGGTGAGTAGCAGTAGGGTGCCAGCCGGTGGGGGGTGAGCAGTAGGGTGCCAGCCGGGGGAGGAATTTTTAGCAGTAAGGTGCCAGCTTAAGGGGCAGTACGGTGCCAGCAGACGGAACCGGGAGGGGGGTAGAGGAAGGATCGCGAGCGGGCTAGCCACAACCGACTAACGGGCCATAGCAAGGGCATTTGGGGCGACAGCGAGACCGAGCGGGACCGTGATGTTACTAACCGAGGCTTTCCCCATCAGAGGTACAAGCCCAGCAGAACCGAAGCCTTACTTTGACCGAGAGTCCGACACCGTAACGCCGACCGTGAGCGAAGCGAGAAGCTTTCCGACCGTGCAAAATGCTAAGCGAGGTGCAAAGCAAGTGCGGGGTAAGGGGGAGAACCGAACATCATGAGCGGGAGTCAACGACGAACAGGAACGAGAACCCCAAGGAGGGGAGGCCGAGGCCACAGGGGAGGAGGGTAGATGGCTTAACGTCAACCCCTAGGCAAAAGCCATGATGGGGGAAGAGAGGTGGGTGGGGGAAAGTGACGATGATTTCCCGTGGTGTTGAGATTTCAATCGCCGGAGGTGGAGGAGAGAAGGTTCGTGTCCTACCCCTTGGTCGGAACCAAGCGCCTTATATAGGCATCTTCTCACAACCCTAACCCTGGTGACTCATCACCTCGTGCTACATAAACCTCTATGACTCATAGTGAGTCACCGCGCGAAATCCATCAATGACTCATACGAGTCATCACCCAACATTCCATTAGCCAATCAAAACTCATAAACCAAGTCATGAGCTCAAACGAGTCACACGCGCGAAACCCATGACTCATAGTGTGAGTCATGTGCGAAAGTCATTACATCATATGACGTCACTATTGTGAGTCATGAAACAATTAACCAATCAAAATATAACAATAACTCACAAGTGCGTAGTTATGTGAAAGCTATGAGTCAAGTGACGTCATAGTGTGAAATCCAACATACCTTATGACTCATAAGTATGAGTCATGTGAAATCTGCCTTGCTTAGTCACAATTTGTGACACGGAATCCAACTTTCACTACAAAACCAACCGTGATGTAATAGCCTTTCTACCTCCAGGTATGTTTAGCACCAGAACCCAAGTCTTAAGCCGCTATAGATTCTGTATCTCTTCGTCAACTGCCCTCATCCATAAATCTTTTTCCGGTGACTGGAGTGCCTCCTCCACGGACTGTGGACCGGCCTCCACCATTCCAAGAAAGTCAGATTGTACCGCTGCCTCTTTATTATCTGTGCCTTTTTCATCTTAAAAAAAAAAGTATCTCTGCCGTTCTCATGCTTTTCCCAAATTCAATGGCAAAGCTTTCATTTCCCGGGAAAGCTTACGACCCAGATCTGACTTCGTACTTACTCTACCAGATCTTGTGACTCCTCCCCGATGCCTACGAACAGGTTCCTTAATCATTCCTGAACCCGCGGGTAATATTTCTTCTTCTGCTGCAACTATCTCCTCTTTCCCTCTCTCTCGAAGCCTTTCCCAAACAAATCTTCCAATCCCTACTCCTGCACATGCTTTTCCTCTTCACTGGCACTCTTCTCTGATGGAATCTCCACTGCTGACTTGCAATGTGAGCAATCTTCGTAGAAAATTATATTGTGACTTGTGATTAACCGGCGGTTTTTGGGATCATAAATCTTGTAGTGCTTCAACTTTAAACAAGATCCAACGAATACCCCTCCTGTAGCCTTGTAGTCTAACTTCTTCCGATGCTCTTTTGGTACCTGGCATATCACCTTACATCCCCAGATTCGTAGATGACTTATGTCTGGCATTTTCCCAAACCAGTACTTGTATGGAGTTTTACCTTTGAGTCGGCTGCAAGGCGAACGATTTCGGAGGTAGATTGCGGTTTCACAGGTGACAACCCAAAACACCTTGGGTGCACTCACACTAGACATCATGCTTAAGACCCTATTCATGAGTGTGAATTCTCTTTCTACCGTCTACTACTGTGCCAAACATAACCTGCCTACATTAATATTGTTTTCGTTCTCTGTACGTCGTATGCAAACCCCTCTAGTCCCCCCACCTACGCCTCAATCGTATCTAAGGTTTTCTTATACGGGGCTAGATAGTGGCACCTCCTAAGTTTACTGCAAGCTTCAGGGATATTTCGTATCGTATTTTGCCGTACTTTATCTGATTTACGGTCCGCCGGGTCAAATAGTGCTTTCTAATATACACTTTTTACCGCTTCGAGTACGACAGAGCTTGTCTGTCTTCTCTAGTTTCAGTTCAAAGCTGTCCGGCGTTCAACTGACCAAACTTATCCCTTCTCCCATATCATTCCTCTATCATGTGATCAAATATTCGATTCTCCTCTCCTTTATTCTCTCTCGTTTTCACAATAGTTTCCTTTGGTACTTTTTTAACTATCATCGTATGTTACTATTTCTCCAAATAGATTGTGGGTCTCTCTAGCTCTCCACAATAGAATTAAGTTTTGCGATCTCTCTCGCTCTCTGGGGGATCTGGTATATAGTTAGATTATTCTATCTTCTGCAATAGTTAGTGTAGCAATGCGCGATCGTTCAACAGAAAAGTTATAATAGTTAACGGCCAAGATAATTGATTGAGAGAACCATTGTCGAATTGAATAATAAGAGAGATGTAGCGCCGGCATATAGTGAAGTGGTTCAATTCAGCCATTAACCGGGATCCCTCAATAAGGGATTAGGAAAAACGAAGACTATCAAAGAAACCATATGGGATGGACAAAAAGAACGATAAAGGGGGAAACCTTTAGCCCAAACCGGTATTCGGCTTGAGAAGACAGTGTTAGAAACTATAGTCACGGGCGTGCTCTCTTCTGGTCTCTTGCTGTAGTTACGAGTGATACCTCGTGACCATCTGCGTCACCCCCTATCCCCTCTCAAAATCTTCGCCCCTCTTCTTTCTTCCTTCTTTGTCTCTTCTCTTAGTTCTTTTTCTCTTCCAATCCTCTTCTTGTTCAATAAGCAATACAAGTCTTTCGCTTTCTCCAGTGACCGCTCTCCTTTTGAACCTGTGGAACTACTCACCTCCACTCCTTCCCTCCCGATAGCTCTCAACAGACAGAGAGCTGAAAAAAGCATTTTAGAGGAAAAACGGGGCGATATACGAACAGTTGGAACTCAAGAGAGAGAAGTGATCTGCTATGATAGGAGTCGGGGTGAAGTCATCAGGGATGAATGGGTGATTTGGTCTGCTGGGCTGAGCATGCCTGAAGCACCGATCATATCTGGCAATCTCTGCTGATTTGTTGCAGTGTGGCCAGCCACATGTTGATCTCGGCATCCATTTTCGTAGAATACAGTAATAGCACTAGCGCACTTGTCATGATGAATCCACGCAACCCAAAACGATCCGGATACAGAAGCCCGGGGTTAAAATGCCCTCGTGTTCAAATAAGTAATTAGGTAATATTTCAATGTGGTATACAATTATGCATTTCCTCTTTCAGGCGATAGTAGTGCACTTTATATCGGTTGGGGGGGGTTTCCGCCGGTGTTAATTCTTTAACAAAGCCGGGAACGTGTGAACTCGAGTCACGGGTATTGCGTTCTTTCGATATTGCAGGTCGAATGACAAAAGAGTTCTCACCGGTGGTAGATTACATCCCCTCTTAAATATGCTGGGCCATGCTTCCCCTAACGATCTTGAGTATCCTCTGACAGTCTTGAACCCCTGGGGATCCTGCTGGGTTAGGGTTAAACCCTCCCTGCTGTGTTATGGGCACACCGTTGCAATGTTGCCTACCCCTCCCCCTCAATATTTATATATTATGTATTTTTGCAAAGTTTTATTGGAAAGTCTATTGCCTGCTAGTCCGGCTTTGAGGTATGGAATGAACAGGAACAACAAAGGTAATATATCCACCAAATATATCCAGAGCAGCTCCAACCCCTCCTTTCCCGAATTGGGGTGGGGTGCTAATTAGAATTTGGTGTCACAATGTTTTTCTAAAAGATCTGGTGCGGTAGAGGGTACTGTGAGCACGAACTATGGTCTGAGAAAAGGAGTCTGAGAAAGGCTGAAAATCGTCTCCGGTGAAATAAAACCCCGAAGCCTGTGATCGAAAGAAAAGAAAAAACAGGATAACCGGCAAGGGCAAACACCGCTCACACTACCGGAACTTGCTTGTTGTTATGTGAAATCCTAAAAAGTCACGGTAGAAGAAAAAAACCTAAAGCTCACGATACCAGAAAAAAATCCTCATTTCACAGAGGGTGTTGTCAAGATGTCGTGCGCCTCCTGTGAAACTAGCTACAGGTCTTTATACGGGTAACCAAGTGCCCGTGCCTATGACAACATCCCGCATCTGCTCTAGCTGCTTCCATGTCCATATATCCATCACCCCAAGTCCCTATAAAACTATATAAAAAAATTAAAAATAATTAGCTCGGTAGGAAAACACCTTCATGCCCGACAGTACTTGTACCTCGCAGTGTATTCAATAATAGTAATTTTTATTTGTCCTGATGCGGCCAGAATCAGTCCCGAGACAACGGGCGCAACCACCAAATCACCTACGAAATTCAACATCATGATAACCTCAATACAGTATAATAGTAACCCCAATTACAACCACAACTATACTGACTACTAATACGGCCTGTATATCTGTATTCCTCCTTCTCTTTAGAGACCTGGGATCCGGTAATAGGGTTTTTGATTTTGGCTGTGGCGTTGGCTTGAGTTCTTGTGGTATTGTGATGGTTGAATGTTGTGGAGAATTCTGGTTGCGCCCGTTGTCTCAGGACATTCTCGCCGAGGGTATTGGTATACGCAAACATGGCTGCGGTATAAAAATAATGAGGGAAATGGGAAGAAGGGGAAAAATCTAGATTTTTTCCCCTAGTTTCACCTCAAGTTCCTGCAACCTTCCAAGTGCTCAGGCCGAGAAAATTGTCTAAATCCTCGGTTGGCCTAGTGACTCATAATATTATGGGCGGTGAAAAAACAGGCCCTGAGTTCAGCTAGCACCTTACGGAACCGCACTGGGGAGAGGGATGGAAGCGGTTAGGATTCTGGGTTTATTAAAATGCATGGGCATTCAAACCTCGGTTCGAGGACTGCTGTACAGTGAGTATGTCCTAGTATGGTGGCAGTAACGATAAGGGGAAGTATGTGACCCCCCTGGTGACGGGGTTGCTTGCATGCGAATATTCGACCTATCCTGGTTCTAAACTTCAAAAGAGTCTACCTTCTGCCAATCGAAGAAATCGAAGTGTGGGGATACAAACACTACGGTAGGCAAGTTGTTTTCGTCTAGGGTCGCCAAGTAAAGTCCTTTAGTCGTAGTAAGAGAAGCAAAAACACCGGACGGGAAAACAAGGTGGTCACATGTTGCCGTGTTTTCCTATGCAACAAAACTCGATGTCTTAGACATTCCTGTTGTTCACACCTTGTAAATTTACGAAGGCATCTTGCCTAGCGCTTGTACCCCTCCAGCCTTTCTACCAGCCTGCAGTACCGCAAAAACTGAGGAAATTCGCCAAGTCCGTCCCAGGAATTTTGCTATTTCCGGTCCGATTGAAGAGTGGGATTCGGCTTCAGATGGTATCTCATTGGCTGCTTCATGCCGACTCGAATCAGCCGACTACAATCCATTGTTTAAGCCAAAATCCGGAGTAATACGATACCGGTATCTTACTTGACCGGGAATAGCACATCCTAGTACTGGAAGGACGAAAGGTTACGGGAGAGGGGGTCCCTGGTGAAGGCAGAAAATCGTCTCCTCTAAGTGTAACCAGGTCAGGGAACAAACAACGAAGACGGGGAAGAAACAGGATAACCGGTATGGGCAAACACCGCTCACAGTACCGGTCACTCTTAAGTCTCTAGATAAAATCGAAAAAATCACCCCTGAAGAGAAGAAAAAAACACAAGTTTCCGATACCAGAAATCCTCATTAACTGAGGTGGTTGCAGAGGTCGTCGTCGTTCCTCTGTTCACCTATCTATCGGTCTATATAATGGTAACCAACCCACAGCATCCATGACAACCGTTACCCCCGTCAGCTATGACCATGTGCCCATATCCGCCTTCCGGGCTCCACTAAAACTATATAAAAATTTAAAAACAATCAACTAGCTAGGAAACAACGTTCATGCCCCAAAGTGCGGACTTAGTGAATTTCCTCAGCCCCCACGGGTAATATCGAATCGGTAGTCTTACATCCAAAGAGAGGGCCGGCTCTTGACGCTTACAAGAACTCGCCAATTCATAAAGCGCTGGGGCGCCTTGGTAATGGGTGACACCAATATTGGCTCTAAAGCCTCCGGATACTTTACGGATTAGTGAAGGCTGGTACCCGAGGGGTGGCATACCGTAGGTGCTCCGGGGCGGAAGGGCTGGACCTCATGACTCCGCACCCGGGAGGAACATCCTCCATTGCCCGCAACCACCCCCTCTTTCTTAGGTCATAGAGATACCCTCGAGCGGGGGTGAAGGAGGTTTCTCTTTACGCACAGTCCCTCTCTAACTCTCACAAGGGTAAAAACTTCAGATAGTCGACTATGGCGTTAATGTCGTCTCGGCTGCAGCAGCATATTACCGGCAATACCAACTCGTTCAACAATATTGTCAACTTTATTACCGAGATCGATGCCGAGGGGCACCAAATTCTACAGTGGTTATCGCCACTTGAGCCGCAGCAACGGCACCAAGGTATTCGGGCCGACCGATTCAGTGGTGTGGGAAACTGGCTGCTAGACACCAGCGAGTTCAGGAAATGGCGTGATGCAGAAGTTGGTTGCTTTGAGCAAGTGTTGTTTTGTTACGGGAATCCGGGGGTGGGGAAAACATATATTAGGTAACTTAGCAAGAGTTCTTGTCTGGGGAAAGATGATGAAGGTGTCGCTCACGATCAGAAATTAATAGTTCCCTGGTTATTGATAATCTTTGCGACCAGGGTGGCGATAAAGAGGTTGCAGTTGTGGGACTATACCGTGATTTCCTTGCCCAACAGGAACAGTCCACCACCAACATACTGGGCGCCATGCTCAAGCAACTTGTTAGCAGAGGGGGGATCCCTGAGCATATACGGAGGGCTTTCCAGAAAGCCAAAAAGAAGTTTGGCGGCCAAGGGCTCCTACTCTCTGATATGCTAGATATTCTGAGGAAGACTATCGCATCGTTACCACAGGTATTTATATGTATCGACGGTTTGGACGAATCCCCTCCGAAGAGCCGACGGGAACTCCTGGATTCGCTGCGAGAGATCATTCGCGCCTCCTCCAACACGCGAGTATACATTACTGGGAGACCTCATATCGACGACGAAATCGTGAAATTTTTTAGCGAGGCAATTCGGATACATCTCAGTCCTACCCACGCGGATATTAAGAGCTATCTAGAGATGAGGCTGGATAGTGACACTGATCCTAATGCAATGGATGACGAATTGCGGGCGGATATTATGCGAATAATTCCGGAGAAGATCTCGGGGATGTAAGCAAGAGTATCAAGAATAATTCCGAATACATGTCCAAAGTGAGATTCACTAACAGTGGCGTCTAGTTTCCTTCTTGTCGCTCTAAACGTTGATGCGATCTTGGGCGAGATTACTCTCCATCGGAGAAGAAAGAAGCTCGATGAGATGACTGGGGGGGAGAGTTTGGGAGATGCTTACGCAGCATCCTTATCGCGAGTGAAAGCGCAGCAAAGAAGTAGATCCAAACTCGGTATGGAAGTTCTAATGTGGGTATCGCATACAGAACGGCCATTACATGTCGATGAGTTATGCCATGCCTTGGGTGTTGAAGAAGGATCTGTCGACTTGAATATTCGGAATATTCCTGCGATAGAAACACTACTAGCCTGCTCACTGGGGCTCGTCACGGTGGAGAAGTCCTCATCTACCTTCCGGCTCGTCCACTACACCCTGCAGGAGTACCTCTCGCATAACCCAAACCTGTTTCTTAAGCCCCACTCGCTCATTGCTGAGGTCTGTTTGACCTACCCCAATTTTCACCATATCCGGAGCTTTTCGCTTGCTCCTTGCTCCGTCCCGCCAACTGTCCCTTTCCTCGAATACGCCTCTCGTTACTGGGGTACACATGCTAAGCGGGAAACAACTGAAAATGTGAAAGCTCTTTCACTGAGGCTACTCGATGGATATGAGAAACACATATCTCTGAAAATACTGTTATTGCGTGGTGTGAATATTTGGGACTGGCTTTTTTATCCAAAAAACTCCCTCACAGGATTTACGGGGCTCCACTGTGCGGCATACTTCGGATGTGTCGAGATAATGGCTGCTTTATTGGGGACAAGTAAATGGGATGTGCAGGCAACCGATTACCATGGTAACACGGCACTGACGTGGGCTGCTAAGCAGGGGCATGAGGGGGTTGTGAGGCTACTGCTTGAACGAAGAGACGTCAATGCCAACATACCCGACACCAAAGATGGCCGAACACCGCTCTCGTGGGCTGCCGAAAATGGGCACGAGGGGGTTGTCAAGATGCTGCTTGAACGGAATGATGTAAATCCCAAAATAGCCGACATTGGACATTGCCGAACGCCGCTCTTGTGGGCTGCCCAAGATGGGCATCACGGAGTCGCGGGGTGCTGCTGGAACGGAACAATGTAAATCCGAGCACAGCCGACACTAAACGTGGCCGAACGCCTCTCTTGTGGGCTGCCCAAGATAGGCGCGAAGAAGCCCTGGAGTGCTGCTGGAACCGAAGGATGTCAATCCCGGCAAAGTGGATCCGTGAGGCCGAACACCGCTCTAGCTGGCTGCCAGGAATAGGCATGAGAGGATTGAGAAGCTACTGCAGGAGGCAACGGACTTGGTTCCCAAATGTGCTGTAGCTCTACAATCAACAGACATATTCTCCCCCAAGCCGTCCGAGCCCTCTCATCCTCCTTCCCCAGGGGCCCGCCGGTTTTGATATCTCCAGCTAAAACCCGACACCCATCTCTCCATCTACCCGACGTGCCTTCCCAACAGGGAAGCAAACCTAGCGAGGCAAAATTCTGCGCCCCCCGCAGACGGGTCTTTACATGCGGATCGCCGAGCTTCCTCGGCTATTAAACCCATGTATCGTTTGCCTGGAATTTCCCGTTGTCCCCTTGGTTCCCCCGGGTAACCCTAACCCCCTTCCCCATTCTTATTGCCTTATTTTTTGACTCTTGCTCAACCAATCCCCCCCCCCCACACCCTCGTTAGTGGGTTTCCCTATTCCCTTCTCTCTATTCATTCACCCCCCCGACTTGCCTTTTGTTTCTCATCTTCATTGGATTAAGATATTTAGTACGTGTCGGCGGTTGGCTTTCCATTACCTGTTTTATTGTATAAATTAGACAGCGGCCTTATTAGATTGGAAGAGGGATAGATGGAAGCTTCATAGACGGAAAAACATAAATTGGGTTCGACACACACACTACACACATGGGAGAGAGAGAGTGTGTGTAGCGTAGTGAGCAATTGAAAAGGGTTCGTGGTGCGCCATGAACAATGCTTGATTAGTTTTTTTCTCCCTTCTCATTTTTTGTCCCCCTCTTTCTCTAACCTATCCTTGGCCACTCTTGTGCTCACCGTTTTGTGAGATAAATTTCCCTCCTTGGAATTAACATATCGTGCCCTCGCCTCTGAATACACCGCTATCTAGTGTTCCGAACCGCCCGGCCCACATGTACGGCGGCGATAAAGCTAAGGAGAGGGAGGGAACGGGACTGCTAGACGGGTTCTGTGTAGGGAGAATTATCTGGGGGGTGCACCGGCCTTTGCTATAACCACCGGGCCCTACACGCGATGCATTTATCTGCATAGTTGGATTCTCGGGAAAGACACCACTCTAGAGGAGGGCAGGGGAAAGGAATAACGGTGGGGATTGCGGGGGGGCTACAGAGGGTATCAAAAAAACAGTGGGGTGTAGGAAAGGACCGCGAGGTGTGGCCACAGACGGCAGGCACTGGGGATGACTCCCGGGATAGAGGAACAAAAAAATGAGGGGGGGCAGCCGGGGATGGCTGCGGACAGCGGAGGGTGTTGCAATTGTGGGCTGTGGAGGCAATGATTTACGGTGAGGATTTTGCGCAGTGGAGTGAAACCGCTTAAGTGGAGATGCAGATCATGATTGATGGTGATAAATTGATGAAAAGAAAAGCTTAAGGAAAGTTGTGGATAGAAAGGAAGGTATGTAGCAAGCGAAGATGAGAAGGAAAGAAACAACAACCGAGGTGAAAACATTTTCCTAGATTGCCCGTTCTTTGACTGGTGCGTACGTATGCCTCAGCGGCCTCAGAGTGCGGGCGGACATTAAACTGTCATTTCCAATAGGGGACCGCATCCAAACTATGAGTGATGTGTGATGATGCCATGTAGTAGACATAGTAAACGCAGTTCCCGTGAGAAGAGAAGAAGGTTAAATAGATCATCAAGCCCTCCGAGTATTAATGATAAGATCGAGGGAATTCGCTCCTCTCCGACCGTAAATTTATCTTTCAAAAGCTTCGCCAAACCTCTCCCTTTAACTGCTCAGGTGATGTTGCAACAAAGCTGAACTATAGTTCTTGGACATGAGTCACCACCCGCAGTGTGAAGTATCATACTTGTATGGGGGCCCTTAGATGTTTAATTGAGGTGGATATAATACTGTTTTGTGGTTGCAAAAGTGGCCAATTTTGGTGTGAAAAGGGTAAGTGACGATAACATTTGTCACGGAACTGTAGACCCACCGTGCCCTGAGCGAGGTGGTGCCCTCAGCGAGGCATGGTAGTGTTGCTGTGGCGGAACCGGTGTTTAGTAAGAGTCCTCATTGGACTATGAGCGCCGCGCCTCGCTGAGGGCACCACCTCGCTCAGGGCACGGTCGGTCCACCGATGCTACAGAAGTTAATTCTCACAAGAATACCCAGGATTCTCCGGAGAGTTTACAGCGAAACTCAATCGAACACCTCGGATCCGGATATCCCGATTCAATTTCTGAACTCTCAGACTGCGAGAGTGCCAATGTTAGCGCACTTTCCAGGGCACCAAGAGGGCTTCTTACGCTAACACTCGAGGCACTCGGTAATATAGAAAATATGGGAAACCCGGATCTTGCTGAGCGGCTGCTAGAAGAGGGAAAAAGAGAGATCAAGAGGTCATGGATGATTTCGTTTTATTAATTTATATCTACCTCCGTCTTTACCGTCTCGATAGTTAGAAAGGAATTAGCACACTTACCCACACCATCCCAAATTTGTGTGTCGCGCTTTGTGTCTATTATCCCCGGGACCCTACTGGGCCGGTAGGGCGTCCTGTCCTTCATACATCTCCCCTAGGTCGTCTGCTGAGTGGAAAAAAAAGATGAACTACCAACACTGACACTCCGTCCGGTTCTGCCTCCAGGACGGACGGACGGACGATTCGGAACACTGGGAGTAAAGGATTGAAGGTGCCAACATGATTATAGTACCTGTGTGTTTGCAGTTGTATTCGAAGAATATTGATATTCTGTTGCGGTGCGAGCCTAGTGAGCGACAGATGCCTTACCCTAAAGCCGTAAGATAGGAGTGGATGGCGCAGAGCAGATGCATGCCACCTTCCACACAGGTTTAACGCCAATTATTCTCTTCTTCGCTCTGAGATTCAGGGCTGAGAAGGCGGCGAAATCTGTGTGCGAGGCGGACCTAGCGAGCACTTTCTCGGCATTACCGAAAATGGTTTGGCTGGGGGAGGCTTGTGCAACACCAGAACCTTATCAGCTGCCCTCTCGCTCTTTCTTCAGGTCCTCCAAATTCCCTCAAGCCCGAGCGAAGTTAGATTCCTATTCCATACGACCGCTCCCTGCCTCTCATAGAAAAAGGAGTTCCTCCAATAGACCGCAGCTCAGATGCCGCCAGGACACCAGCCGATCGCCGGTAATATAAATTCGTTCAACTCCAGCAATATTGTCAACTTCGTTACCGAAATAGACCCCGAAGGACGTCAAATCCTGCAGTGGCTATCGCCACTCGAGCCACAGCAACGGCACCAAGGTGTGCGAGCTGACCGACTCCATGGAGTGGGAAACTGGGTTCTAGAAACCAGCGAGTTCAAAAAATGGCGCGATGCTGAAGACGGTTGCGATGAGCAAGTGTTATTCTGTCACGGGAATCCGGGGGTGGGGAAAACATATGTTAGGTGGGAAATGTTCTTATCGGGAGAAAAGCAGGGCAGGTGTCACTGACAATCAGCAAATAATAGCTCCTTGGTTATTGATAGTCTGTGTGATCAGGCTGGACCAAAAGACACTGCCGTCGTGGGACTATACTGCGATTTCCTTGCTCACCAGGAGCAGTCCACCCCAAATATGTTGGGTGCCATGCTCAAACAACTTGTCAGTAGAGAAGGGGTCTCGCGGCACATACGCGAGGCTTACCGGAAGGCGAAAAAAGAGTTCGGTGGCCGCGGCCCCCTTCTTCCCGACATGGTGGAGAGCATGAAGAAGACCATTGCATCGTTACCGCGAGTATTTATATGCATCGACGCTTTAGATGAGGCCACTCTGAAGCACAGACGGGAGCTTCTTGAGTCACTGCGAGAAATCGTTCGGACGTCCTCAAACGCGCGAGTCTTCCTTACTGGGAGGCCCCATATCAGCGGCGAGATTGTGAGGTGTTTTAGCGGGACGGTCCAGATAACCCTCAGTCCTACCCACCGGGATATTAAGAGCTATCTAGAGATGAAGTTAAATAGTGACACTGATCCCAATGCGATGGACGATGAACTGCGGGCAGATATTATGAGGATTATTCCCGAGAGGATATCGAAAATGTAAGAATGTCGAGTTTACTCTTAATATCAGCCTCGTGGTTATTTACTAACGATGATGTCTAGCTTCCTTCTGGTTTCTCTAAATATTGATGCAATATTAGATGAGATTACTCTCCATCAGAGAAAAAAGAAGCTTGATGAGATGACAAAAGGGGAGGGTCTGGGAGATGCTTACGCCGCAACCTTATCGCGAATGAAGGCGCAGCCGAGAAGTAGATCGAAACTCGGCATGGAAGTTCTAATGTGGGTATCACATGCAATGAGGCCATTGCGTGTCGATGAGTTATGCCACGCCCTAGGCGTAGAAGAAGGATCTGCCGACCTGAATACCCGGAATATTCCTGCGATAGAAACACTTCTAACTTGCTGTCTGGGGCTTGTCACCGTCGAGAAGTCCTCATTTACCATCCGGCTTGTCCACTACACTCTGCAAGAGTACCTCTGCTATAATCCTAGCTTATTCCTCAACCCCCACTCCAATATTGCCAAGGTCTGTTTATCCTACCTGAATTTTCCGTATGTGAGGGGCTTTTCGCCTGCCCTCCGTTCGGTCCCGCCAACCGCCGCTTTTGTGGAATATGCTTCATGTTACTGGGGTTCACACGCTAGACGAGAAACAACTGAATGTGTGAAAACCCTAGCATTGAAGCTACTCCATAGATACGATGAACACATATCTTCGAAGATACTGTTATTGCGTAGGGTGAGGCAAGAGGGCCGGCCTTTTGATACAAAGGACACCCCTGCGGGGTTTACCGGGCTTCACGGCGCTGCCTACTTCGGGTGCGTCGAGATAACGATTGGTTTACTAGAGACGAACGGATGGGATGCACAAGCAACTGATTTCCATGGCAATACGGCAATCGCCTGGGCTGCAGGGAGGGGGCACGAGGGGGTGGTAAGGGTACTGTTGGAACAGAGCAACGCCAACCCCAACACAGCTGACACCATATCTGGCCGAACGCCGCTCACGTGGGCTGCCAAGAATGGACATGAAGGGGTCGTAAGGATTCTACTGGAACGGGACGACGTCGACTGCGAGAAACCGGATAAGTGGAGCCGAACACCGCTCTTGCGAGCTGCCGAGAATGGACATGAAGGGGTCGTAAGGATTCTACTGGAACGGGACGACGTCGACTACGAGAAACCGGATAAGTGGAGCCGAACACCGCTCTTGCTAGCTGCTGAGAATGGGCATGAGGGAGCAGTGAGAATGCTACTCAAAAAGAGCGACGTCAATCCCGAAACAGCAAATATGTGGAATGAAACACCGCTCTCGCGGGCTGCCCGCAATGGGCACGAGGGGGTTGTGAGGATCCTGCTAGAACAGAACGACATCAATCCCGACACCGCCGACACCAAATATGGCCACACGCCGCTCTCGTGGGCTGCCAGGTATGGGCATGAGGGGATTGTGAGGTTACTGCTTGAACGGGGCGACGTTGACCTCGACAAAGCAGATAAGTGGAGCCAAACACCGCTCTTGTGGACTGCTGTGAATGGGCATGAGGGGGTCATGAGGATACTCCTGGAGCGGGGCGATATCAATCCCGATACAGCTGACACCGAAGACGGGCAAACTCCGCTCTCGTGGGCTGCGGAGAACGGCCATGTGGGGATCGTGAAGATGCTGCTTGAGCGGAACGATGTCAACCCTGATAAAGCGGATAACTGGGGTCGAACACCACTCTCTCGTGCTGCCAAGAACGGGCATGAGGGAGCCGTGAGGATGCTACTCGAACGGCATAACATCATTACCAACACAACCGACTCCGTGCACGACCAAACACTGTTCCTGTGTGCTACCACCGATGGGCATGAGAGCCTCATGAAGGGGCTGCTAGAACAGAACGACGGCAGCCCGAATACAGCCGATCCAAATCCCGAGGCCATGCATGAGGGGATTCCAAAGCTGCTGCAGGAGCGGGCTGATCTAGTTCCCGAATGTGCAGCCAGCCTATAATCAACAGTGTTCCCCCGCGCCGGGAAGTCCAGCATATTGGAGCCGCTACAGAGAGGACCTACCCCTTTTGCTATCCGGCGGCGAAACTCCCCATGCCTCCCTCTGTCCACTACACGCGCCCATCCAGCTAGTAAGAAAACTTAGGAAACACAATATTAAGCCCACAAAAGAAAGTCCTTTCCGCCCGAACCAATAGGCTACTCCATGGGTGGGGCCTTGGGATTATTCGTTTAGAATATTCCATCATCCCATTGTGTTTTCAATTGGCTTACTCCCTTTCGAACTTCCGATTATCGTATTTTTTAGCTTTTATTTTACTAATTTTGTATATCTTTGTAACCCGCTACAGTCCTTTACCCCTCCACTCTATATATATCCCTCTTTGAGCAATCATAGGTCTGCCACCCCTATTGAGTTAAGCTGCTCAATGCCCGTCAAAGGCTGGCTTTGCGTTTACTTTGTCATTGCAAAATTTAGCGAGCAACTGTCTTGTATTATAAGGAAGGAGGATGAAGGCCACATAGAGAGACACAAATTAAATATAGACATAATTTTTTCAAATGAGAGCCGGTGGATCACAGGAGTCAATGGAGGACAGTTTATGGTGCGGAATTCAAAGGATTTGGCCTATGTTTTCTCTTTTCCTTCTTTTCCCTCCCCTCTTTTCAGCAACCTACCCCGACCACCTGTGTACAATATTTAGGAATAATCTCCCCTTCCCACTGAAAAAGGGATCACGTCTTTTTCCTCCTGAGCCCCCTCTACTTCTCGCGGTTAACACATGGTGCTCCCCCGGCTTATCGATCCCGTCCCTGCTCACACTTTCCAGTGTTTTGTAAGTCTCTGCCCCTCAGAAAAACCCTGCAAGGGCCCTCCCCCATGCATCGGGACTCAAAAAAAGGGGGACCCCGTGACAAGGGGCTTGCACCAAAGGCTAACTGATTATCATGCCCACGATACTGGCGGGACAGCACTATATACCGGTGCTAGGATGTCCGGTTAGCCCCAAAGCTGAAGGTCCTTAAAGGGCTATAATTATGTAACCCACGCCCCGCTGCCATTTCTCACACAGTATCATATATCATACCATGCATTGCGAACCCTAACCCTAACCACTTTTTTGAATAATACCCTACGAGTACTTTATCCTATTAAATGCTATTGGTACAGTGAAGCAAATTACAGCTATAGGGCACAATCTCCAGAAGCCATATCCAGTGAGACAATATTTGACGCATAGTGATTTCGTCCCTTGCAATGAGAGCCGGGATTCGAGAAAGAGTTGGTTAATTAAGCTTCCTTATAGCTTATACTTTCCCTATCCGGGATTGCCGGTCTGGAGGATTTGGAGCAGGGTTTAAAATGAGGCTTCGGCGGAATATGAGGACAGTTATCATATGTCGAGGAGAATGCTACTGAGGAACATTTAAATTAGATCCACAATTCCTTCACCCAAGATGGCGGGAGTAATTGTGCTCCTAAAAACCTTGTTTAGAGTTTCCCTTCATTCCCCTTTAGCCTTGTGCGCCCCCCTCATATTTTTTAGACTTCGACGGCGAAAACGATACACGGCGTGTGACCACCAGTGAAACGAAACGAAACGCCAAGAAAATCAGAACGAAAACGATCGCACACTCAGAGGCGGGGAAAAATCATTTCACTAACAACCTCAGTCTCACGCTCAACGACGGCTACTTCAATAACTAACCAAGAGCGATCACAGGAGTATATATCAATCACAAAGGCATCATATCCATCTATGAGCCATGGTACTAGTCCATGTCAGTTTCCCCTTCCCCCATCATGACTCCCGGGCCGACAAAAGGGAAACAAACTTTCCCAATGCCGCTGGGCTTACCGTGCTTCGGCTTTTCTCCCGGCTTTCCCGCAATGTGCGCGATCCCAAAGCTATCGCGCATTCCTGCATTCGAAATGCTTTCTACAAACACACCCGGAGCCGAAATATATTCCCGAATCCTCAGCGCATCTCTGAAGTCAAAAAAATGTGTCCTCGACGCCTACCTAAACAACAAAGGGGGTATCAGGAGAGTATGGCGAGCAGCATCATTCCCAACAGCATCTACCACGCAAACCCGCCGTTCAAACCTTATGGACAGGTGAGTGATGGGATGTGATTCGATTGAGTGCCAAGTTAAGGGAAATAGGAAATTTTGGCATGCCCGACTGGGAAAAGGGGAACCCCGCAACCGGCAACCCCACACCCCCCAGGTTTCTGTTAGAGTAACAAGTTGTAGGTTAGGTCTCATCTGCCATGAGAGGGATAGATGATCTCGACACATCGGTTAACTGAAAAGAGAGTGCCTTTTTTTGATAGTCAACCTGTGCCTAGAGTACTTGCAGTATGACAACAACTATACTACCAGTATTACTAGTAGCCCCCGTAACTGCGCTCAAGACCCCAGAGAGGAGCAAAAGCCTTCGGAGTAACCTGGCTTATTTTTTTCTACCAAAAAACCCCTCTATTTGCTCAAAAATGCAATTTATTAAACATGTTCGACGTAGAAAATAATGTTAGTTAGGGAAATCCAATGCTGGAAGATATGGGCGTGAGTAAATTTCAAGCTCCATGAGTAAGAAAGATCCGAGCTCTAGAGGGGGCATGACACAGTACGATCCAAGGAGCTGCTTCTCGCGCGGCCTTTTTTTTGCCGCTATTGTGGGAACTCTTTAGCAGGAACAAGCAGACACTTACCCAATAAATTAACAGCAGATGAATATGCCAAGACTGGATGCTACCAGGTTAATATCTTGGCAAGTATCGATTAACAATCCCTGCCAAGGAATTTAACAGTAATTAGCCCATCCCAGACCTTCTCCTTACTCTTACCAAAATTTTAAAACCCAATATCTCTATTTTCTCTCTATTAGTGTGTAGAAGATCACCCACTCTATCACCTAATTGAGCCATAATTCTCATTGGACTTGGGTTGAAAATCCTTTGCATGCACAATATTTTCTTGGCAAAGCACTCCTGCTACATGGCTGCCTCGCCATAGCACTAACCGCAGTGGTTGGACCAGCATATACTTGTGCAACGCGAGAGCCTTATGTTACCCACTTTGTTTTACGTCCTAGAAATCCCCCCGAGTTGCGAGAGAAGCGAGATTACCACCCCACCACTAGCGCTATATACTACCCCCCCCTCTCTCAAATAAAAGGGATCCTAATAATCTAATAGTCCATGGCGCAGATGTCATCAGGGCGCCAGCAAGTCGCCGGTAATGTCAGCTTGTTCAACAATAACAACTCGTTCAACAGTACTATCAACTTCATCACGGAGATAGAAGTCGAGGGGCATCAAATTCTACAGTGGCTATCGCCTCTTGAACCACAGCAACGGCATCAAGACGTCTGAGCCGACCGACTCGATAGCGTGGGAAACTGGGTCCTGGAAACCAGCGAGTTCAAAAAATGGCGTGATGAAGAAGATGGTTGCGTTGAGCCAGTCTTGTTCTGCTGCGGAAATCCCGCGGTTGGGAAAACTTACGTCAGGTAGGACTGTCAGCTAGAAGAAAATAGTGGAGACGTCGCTGACGATTAAGCAATAATAGTTCCAAAGTTATTGATAGTTTGTGCGATCATGCCGGGGACAAGGGCGCTGCCGTCGTGGGACTATATTGCGATTTCCTTGCCCAACAGGAACAGTCCACCACAAATATCTTGGGCGCCATGCTGAAGCAACTTATCAACAGAGGAGGAATCCCGCCGCATATACGAGAGGGTTTTCAGAAGGCTAAGAGAGAGTTTGGCGGCCGAGGTCTCAGGCTTCCCGATATGGTAGAAATTCTGAGGAAGACCGTTACAGAGCTACCGCGGCTATTTATTTGCATTGACGCTGTGGACGAATCCACTCCAAAGCACCGACGGGACCTCCTTAAGTCAATGCAAGAAATTGTTCGAGTGTCACCAAACACGCGGTTATTCCTTGCTGGGAGGCCCCACATCAACGACGAGATCGTGAGATATTTTAGTCAAGCGCTTCGGATACCTCTCAGCCCTACCCATGGAGATATTAAAAGTTATCTGGAGATGAGGCTCAAATGTGATACGGATCCCAATGCAATGGATGACAAATTGAGGGCAGATATTATGAGAATCGTTCCGGAGAAGATCTCGGAAATGTGGGCAAGAATATCAACTACATTTCCAATACGAGTCCGAGGCGTGATTCGCTAACAGTGGCGCCTAGTTTCCTTCTTGTTTCTTTAAACATGGATGCAATTCTGGGCGAGATTACTCTCACGCGGAGAAGAAAGAAGCTCGATGAGATGACAAGAGGGAAAGGTCTGGGAGAGGCTTATGCGGCAACCTTATCACGAATGGGTGCGCAGCCGAGAAGCAGATCAAAACTCGGCATGGACGTTCTAATGTGGTTATCGCATGTGGAGCGGCCATTACATGTCGACGAGTTATGCCACGCCCTAGGGGTGGAAGGGTCTGTCGACTTGGATATCCGGAACATTCCTACGATAGAAACACTGCTAGCATGCTCATTGGGGCTCATCACGATCGAGAAGTCTTCATCTACCGTCCGGCTTGTCCACTATACTCTACAAGAGTACCTCTCCTATTGTCCCAACTTCTTTCCTAAGCCCCACTCTATCATTGCAGAGGTATGTTTGACCTACCTCAATTTTCCGCACGTGAGGGGTTTTTCACCTGCTCTCCGCTCTGTCCCACCAACTGCCCCTGTTGTTGAATATGCTTCTTGTCACTGGGCTACACATGCTAGACGGGAAACCACAGAAAATGTAAAAGCTCTTGGATTGAAGCTGCTCGATGGATACGACAAGCACATATCTTCAAAGCTGGTGTTAATGCATGGTGTGAGAGCTGAGGAGCAGCCGTTCGATAGGGAAGACACACCTAGAGGATTTACAGGGCTCCACGGTGGCGCATACCTTGGGTGCCCGGAGATAATAGTTGCTTTATTGGAGACAAATAAGTGGGATGTGCAGGCGAGGGATTTCCATGGTAATACAGCAATCTCCTGGGCTGCAAGGAGGGGGCATGAAGAGGTGGTGAGGATACTGCTGGAGCGGAGCGAGGTCAATCCTAACACACCTGACACCGAATATGGGCGGGTGCCGCTCTCATGGGCTGCCGGGAGTGGGCATGAGGGGGTCGTGAAGATATTGCTGGGACGGAACGACGTCAGTCCCGAAAAATTGGATAAGTCGAGAAAATCACCACTCTATAGGGCTGCGGCATATGGGCATCAGAACGTTGTAAGGATGCTGCTGGAACGGGCTAGGGTCAACCACAATATAGCTGAAACTGTGTTCGGCCGGACATTGCTCTTGTGGGCTGCCGAGCATGGCCACGAGGGGATCGTGAAGATACTGCTTGAGCGGAATGATGTCGATCCCAACAAAGTTGGTTACGGGAGGAAAACGGCGCTCTGGCTGGCTGCCAACAATGGGCATGTGGTGGTCGTAGGTCTGCTGCTCGAGCGGAAGGACGTCAACGTTAACCAAGCAGATTCCTGGAACCGGACACCGCTCTCGCGCGCCGCCGAGAATGGGCATGAGGGGGTCGTGAGAATGCTTCTGGGGCGGGACGGCGTCAGCGTTGACGAACCCGATAACTCGAGAGGGACACCACTCTTGCGCGCTGTCGAGGGTGGGCATGTAGGGGTCGCGGTGATGTTACTGGAACAGCCCAGTGTCAATCCCAACACATTCAGCACCAAATATGGGCGGACACTGGTCTCGTGGGCTGCCGAAAATGGTCACGAGGTGATCGTGAAGACGCTTCTAGCAGAGAACGACGTCAATCCCGGCATACCTGACACGGAGTCCGGTCGAACACCGTTCTTGTGGGCTGCCGAGAATGGGCATGAGGGGATCGTAAGGATGTTTCTGGAACGGAACGACGTCAATCCCAACACACCCGACACCGAATATGGCCGAACACCACTCTGGTGTGCTGCCATGAAAGGGCATGAGCAGGTCGTAAGGATGCTGCTACAACACACCGACGTCGATCCCAACACACCCGACACCGAATGTGGCCAAGCACCACTCTGGTGTGCTGTCATGAAAGTGCATGAGGAGGTTGTAAGGATGCTGCTACAACGCACTGACGTCGATCCCGACACACCCGACGCCGAATATGGCCAAACACCACCGTTGTGGGCTGCCGGGAAAGGGCATGAGGAGGTCGTAAGGACGTTGCTAGAACGGAACGACGTCAATCCCAACACACCCGACACCAAATATTGCAGGACACCGCTCTGATGGGCTGCCGCAAATAGCCACGAAGGTATCGCAAGGATGCTGTTGGAACAGAGCAGCGTCAATCCCGACACGCCTGACACCAAATATGGCCAAACACCGCTCTGGCGGGCGGCCGCGAACGGGAATGAGGGGATCGTGAAGATGTTGCTACAACGTAACGACGTCAATCCCGACAAACCGGATAGGTGGGGTCAAACACCACTCTCTAGTGCTGTCCGGAATGGGTATGAGGGCATCGTGAGGATGTTCAGCAGCCTCAATCCCGACGAGGGCGATACGTGAAACCCACGGATTTGATTCCCAAATATGCGTAAGTCTATAATCAGTTGAGTTCTTCCCTCTTACGCTATCCGGTGCACCTGGACCTCCGTCCGAGGGGACCGGCTGGTTTGAAATCCAAGGATAAAATCCAACACTTCCACATCCATCTACCAGATGCACCCTCCGTCTGACATCAGCCGATTCTGCGCGGAATGCACTAGTTAGAGTCTTCCTTGCTTTAGAAAAGCTTAGAGTTTCGGGAGATGCGTTCGTTGATTTATAAGTTAGAACACCAATAGTGAAAGAGGCGCAACAAGGCCATGGGGGCGATGCTAGAATAAGTGTCTGGCGCTTGAATGGGAAGCATGAGGGAGCGGAAGTCATTGTTATCCATTTATTTTGTCAGGGGATTACACAAAATGTTTCTTTCTTATTACTGGAGTGAGCAAGAGATTGAGAATATAAGTGGAGGATAGTGGATAGTGCGGTGATTGGAGGAAGAATAAGAATGACTTGGTGATCTTTCATATATGCTCGCCCTTACTGTTAGTCTAGGAAGACAATCAAGGAACCAAGTTGCGAGCAATCCGCTGCCCTTGACATTCGGTACCGTATTTGTTTCTGAGCAACACTCTCGTACCAGTAATAGGGGAACGAACATAGCGAAAGAGGCTCCTACGCTTGCCGCGGGCCACAGACAGCTCTTTACGTATGGATTGGCAAGCCTCTAGAGACCTTACACCTCTGGATCATTTGCCTGAAACATCTCCCTGTCTCTTCTCCTTGCCTCCACCAACTCACCCTAGCCTCTTTCCCATTTCTTGTTGCTTTATTCCCTAGCTTTTGTATAGCCGATTCTATCCGTGCCCCGCTAGCGCCTTTCTATGCTCCCTTTCTCCCTAGATACACCCTTTCGATTCGCCTTTTGCGCTCCCCACCCCACTGGATTAAGTTATCCAACTTCTATCAATGAATAGTTTTGCGCTCACTTATTGCATAGCTGAGACGGCGGTCTCTTTGTGTCATGAGAGGGTGGATAGGGGCTTAATAGATATGGACACAAATTTGATTAGACACACACTATCCCCTGCAGTGTTGATAGTGCCGGAATTTCCCAACATCGTGCTAAAGAGGCACTGGCAAGAGTAGCGTGTTTCATTGATTGGTGAATCCAAATATCATACAGGTGTAAAGCTATCACATGACCAGGGATGTTGGTCAGTAAATATCAACTGGTCCATTACCTCACAACTCTGGCTGGCATCGCTCTCATATCAGGTTTAGTGCTCCTGTTGGAAAAAGATCTGTATCGTAACTTCACCCGAAATCCTTTTATATCACTCGATTGACATATCAGTCATATCTAGAAAAGTGGGGAGCTAGTTTTTTAGTTTGCATTTTAGCTCGGTGTAGGGAAATTGAGCACTATCAACACTTCAGGGGATACAGATGGGAGCGGCTGCACGGCTGGAATCAACCAAAAAGTACCTGTGTGCCTGGTAGGCTTTAATTTATTTTTTCACTTTTCATTTTTTTGCCAGCTAACTATAGCTACCCATCTGTTTGCCGTGCCGTGAGATAAACTCCTCTCCTTACCAGTGCTCGAGGTGTTATAGCTTCCTGTTCCCCCTACCTCGCTTTGAACGTCACAGTTAAAAAAATAGCGCCCTCACCGCGATATCTGCCCCACTCCCGCTTACGCTTCCTAAGGGGTTCAGTAGGTATCCGCCATTCGACAATCTGCCCAATATATTTTCTCTTCTTACCAAAAGCCCGGCACCTAGGGGTTCTTAACAGTAGGAACTCATGCTAAGGGCTCGCTTTAGAGTTTAATCTACACACGGAATCGGCCCCGCTTCCCGCCGAAGCGGTAGTGAGCTATGCGCAAGAATACCAACTAACTCCTGAGGGTGAAGAAGCACGCATCAACATTATTTTTCCGCGTGACATTAAGCAAAGTAGTCTAAATTCATCCCCTAGGTGGAGTGAAACAGTAAAATTTGGTACCTAGTGGATATGACACTAGGCCAAGAATCTGCTTCAAAGGTTAGCCCACAATAATACATACGGTGCCTCCGGAAGCGGTAGAGTCTTGTGCTATACACAAGAACATTAGCTATGTCCTACAACTAGGGGTCAGCCCACCAGCATTATGTTCCGGTGCTACTAATTCCACTATCAACATTTATAGCCCTAACCATAATTCCAATTCGAGTTCCACAATATGATATGCTACCGCACCATATACCGCCGACACTGAAACGCAAATTACGATGTAGCTTAAGGTACAATCTCCAGGAACGATATCTCGCACCATAAAACTTGATACCGGGTGGGTTGATCTTTAATATATGAGCCTAGGCCTCGGAGGCAACTTGTTTATTTATGTGTCTTCGCTAGACAACGCAGACCTCGACCCCCCTGACCACCGACACAAGTGAGCGCTTCGTCGGGTAGCCGGTTAAAATATTCCGGGGAGCCTAAATTGGCCTTTGTTTCCCTTCCATATACTGTAGGCCATTTGTGAACCCTCCGCCGCTCACACCCCCATTGACGTTAAGAGCTAAAGTGTTTTTCTCATTCTGGTCCACATAACGGCGCCTTGTAAGTTTACAGTAAGTTGTCTTGTCGTGAGCTGTTTCGTCGCAACGCCCATTAGGTGAAACCACCATCCGAATCGGGTGGGAGCTTGAAAGGGTGAGTGATGGGCTGTGATGCGTTTTGAGAGCCAGGATATGGTGGGGGGATGGGAACTTCTGATCTACTCGGTCGAGCATGCCGGAGCAGTAAGTCCGACCGAGAAACATCTACTAATATATAGTGCTCGGCCTAGCCACACATTAATCTCAACATCCATCTTTGAGTACTCCTCCAGCATATCTGTATCTTGTGCCAGTGGAATCTTTCAAGTGCGGCTGATTGATTTAGTGTATGGTCCGTTGACAAAATTAAGCGCGGATCAACGAACATGAAAAACTCGAGCCATGACAACAGCACTCCCCCACCAACCCCAATATCATGAAAACTAAAAAAACGGATTGAGATATATAAATTCATAGTAGAATACGGAACTAATATTTGATATAGAGAAATTTCTTTAGATGGTGTTGAAAGTGCAGGGTGATGTGGAGTGTTGCGCTGCTATCAATCGTCTTTCCGCCTTTAATTTTGTCAACGCACCGTATTAGTCACGTGGGTGTGATAGGAAAATGTGAACTTTGTGGTTGCGGTGTCAAGATAATGCAGGGCGGAGGCGACTATGATCTACCCGTGCCAAGGCCTCAACCCCGGGATGCTCAACATGGGAGTACGGTAACTTTGCGGCTCAACTGAACTTGATAGCTTGGCACAGAAACCTTGTAGCTCAACATACGGTAACTTTGTGGCTCAACATAAGTTTGCGGCTCAATATATGTGCTCAGGGAGCGTGATCTATGCTTTTGAAGTATGTCAAACGATGAAAAGGGCCAAGGTGGAAAAGACCGGGAAACAGCTGGGGGGACTCAGCGCCGTGAGAAAAAAAGAGCAGAGCACTCAAGCAAAAGAAAGTGGTGCAGCCAAAGCTTATAAAAAGCGCTGAGAATTACTAGCATTAAACAAGCATGGCTGCAAAAATAGATGTAAAGTGGAATGCTATATCCAGTCAATTAAACTCCGAATTTAATGTTGTGTTGAGCTATAATGTTACTATGCTAAGCAAAGTCATGTTGGGCCGCAAGGTTATGTTAAGCGATTGGGCACTCTTTAGAGTGCCCCTATCATAGTTGTGAGCCTCTAAGTTACTCGAGTACTTCGTATCGGAGATTTCGGAGGTTGTGGCGGCTACGTGTTTTGGGCGACGAACCAATGCAGCACCAAGCACTAGTGCTGGAGAGGGGCTGGAGGTCCCCGGGCTCATGACAGTCAGAGGTAGAAAAGTGATTTAATTTGGTATGATAGATAAATTTACCATCTAGTGTGGGTGGGTTTTCTAACAGCACTTCTGAGGAAAAGTCACGTTTCGACCGTCTACGGTACCGTAGTCACAAGAATTTAGGAGGGTGGAAAATTAGGCTAACACTTTTGCACCGCCGATCGGAAAATGGTGCCGGTTGACACGCCACCGTCTAGTTTTATCACCAAAATTTTAGAACTAGGCGGTTGAGTAAACGGGCCCCAAGCTAAACACACTATATCAAGATAAAATATTTAGTGCCTCAAGATCTTATTAAGGCACCTGTAGATTCACACCTATTTTTGAAGAAAACCGTGAGTCTGCGGTGAGAACCCATACCGGTATTGTCATCAGATACCGCTCTCTGTAGTACCGGTACTGAGACAGTCAGAAAAACCGGGAAAACATAACCCTTGTCGCCACAGTGAACCGGGGTTAGTAGATCCCCGGTTTTTGATGGAGGTCTGGTCGTGCGCAGGGACAACTGCCGCCGTACAAGCACTTCTGTGAGGTGAGCGTCGTGACAGGAGACCCGGAACGCAGGCAGTAGGAAAACTGAAGTATGTTCTCTATCGATGTGTAAAATGATGATTGTTGTTCGCTATGCTATGCGATGCGATCCTATGGAGAGAAAGAGAACGCAGCTAAGACCAGAAACAGTTTGTGGTGGCCACCCGCACAGTGGGCTCTCTACCACACAGACACCAGTCACCCTCCACATGGTGACAGTCTTACTCGCCTGTTAACTAGATGCCCCAACATGACATCACACGATGGGGTTACCGTACTCCATCAATTTTGAATGACCCCCAAGTACTGTATAATCTGGCAAAATTCGGATTGGAGCTAAAGCGAAACCAAGGAAACCGAGCCAACAAGAGGGCGCGAAGAAGGCGAATTCGCCACAGCCTAAATATATAGACCGCAGTGGTTGGATAGGTTCAAGATAATCCTCAGTAGGGTCAATCTGACTTTTGCCAGATTATACGGTATGATACTTGAAATTACGAGTGCCATGTCTAAGTGAGTAAACAGCATTTCCCGTATCCGATGCTAGTTAGTGTCGTGTTTTTCGATCTGAGACTTAAGGCTGGGCTGCAGGGAAAATCCGGTGGGGAATGGGCGTCTTTGGAGAACCTTTTTGGCACCGGACACAATGATTGGACGAGCAGATGTTTGTGGAACGTTAGAGACTTGTAAATTGCCACCCCCCTCTTTCTTAGGTACTCGAGATCCCCTTTACCAGTAGTTCCGAGTGAAGTGAGATTCCGGCTGTTCTAGTACACGACCCCTCTCTCGGAAAATTGGAGAAAGCGGAACCCACATAAGATAATAATCCATAGCGCAGATGTCTCCAGAACACCAGCATGCCGCTGGTAATATCCACTCGTTCAACAATAACTCGATCAACAATATTGTCAACTTCATTACCGAAATCGACGACGAGGGGCGCCAAATTCTACAGTGGCTATCCCCTCTTGAACCACAGCAACGACACCAAGATGTGCGAGCCGACCGACTCGACGGCGTGGGAAACTGGGTGCTAGAAACCAGGGAGTTCAGAAAATGGCGTGATGGAGAAGATGGTTGCGTTGATCCAGTTTTGTTCTATTACGGGAATCCAGGGGTTGGGAAAACTTATGTTAGGTAGCAAGGTCTCCTAGCCTAGGAAAGGTAATGGAGATGTCGCTGACAATTAGGAAATAATAGTTCCCTAGTTATTGACAGTCTGTGTGATCAAGCCGAGGATAAGGGCGTTGCCGTCGTAGGACTCTATTGCGATTTACTTGCCCAGCAGGAACAGTCCACCACAAATATGTTGGGCGCCATGCTCAAGCAGCTTGTCAGCAGAGGAGGGATCCCGCGACATATACGGGAGGCCTTTCGGAAGGCAAAAAGAGAGTTTGGGGGCCGAGGCCTCCTACTTCCTGATATGGTAGAAATTCTGAAGAAGACCATCACATCGCTACCGCGGTTATTTATATGCATCGACGCCGTGGACGAATGCACTTCCAAGCACCGACGAGGGATCCTTGACTCAATACAAGAAATCGTGCGAGTGTCGTCAAACGCGCGAGTATTCCTCACTGGGAGGCCCCATATTGTTGATGAAATTGTGAAACGTTTCGGCGAGGCGGTCCAAATACCCCTGAGTCCTCCAAAAGGTGATATTGAGAGTTATCTGGAGATGAGGCTGGATGGTGACCCTGATCCCAATGCAATGGATGACGAATTGCGGGCCGATATAATAAAAATCATCCCAGAAAAGATCTCGGAAGTGTAAGCAATAATATCGGATGCATTCACAATGCAAAGCTGAGGTTTGATTCACTAAAATTGGTGTCTAGTTTCCTTCTCGTTTCACTGAACATGGATGCAATCCTAGGCGAGATTACTCTCACTCGGAGAAGAAAGAAGCTTGATGAGATGACTATTGGAAATGCTGCTCGCCAGACTTTCCCGGTATCTCCTTTGTTCTTTAGCTAGCTTCCGGGGAAGTGCTGGTATGCGCAGAAGAGTCGGGCATATGGATATGGCTCCGGGCGTGTGTTTGTGGAAAGCATTTCCTATGTAGGAATGCAGCGATCGGAACGGAGGCGGAAAGGCTGTAAAGAAAACCGGAAGGAAAGCGAAAAGGTAGTTAAAGGGTTTTACACCCGGAGGACACCCAGAGGGAAAAAAGTACGGAGGGTGTGATGAAGTGATGATTGTTTCTGCATTTTGTTAGCATGAGTTTCCGGGAAAAAGGGGGAAAGGTGGGACAAGGAGCAAACTGTCTGAAGGTACCTCCTGATGAGGATAGGAGGAGTTTGTGATGATATATACTTCTGTTTTTGCCCTAGTTAGTTGAGTTAGTGGACAGGTGTCGTTGTGCTTCAATGCTTTTTATTTATAACTATATAGCTAATGGAGCGACTACCTATCCGGGCTTGCCCAACCATACAGCGGTACGTTCCAAGGAGTACACCAGTCCCAACTCCGCCTAGCCCACAGTACATCTGGAAAAGTACCACCCGCGCGATTCGTAGACCAAAGTGCGAGTATCCGGCCAGCACACGGAAATCACAAATTATCAAACCACCCAACTAGGGTACGAACAAAGTAAATCCACCTCCCATAGCCATCCATCAAACACTACCACAAACGAGGTCATAACCATAACCAAGCCCGCATTCCGGCAAACCGGTCACGCAAACACGACAAAGGAAAACCAACACAATCTAATGGCGCCCACCACCACGCCCCTTTCGACGCCGACCATGGCCGACGGTTAAAATAGCAGGGTCACGAGCATGACGATCGGACCCTCCCCCCGCAGCAGCCGAAACCACGGCAGAACCATAATGACCAGCGGGAACCGGAGGAGGCGACGAGGAAACAATAACCTCAACCACCCGAGTAGAGTTCGTTACGGGGCGGACGGGGCCCCGAAAAACGCGGGCCCCCGGCCCTTTTCCCCGCCCCGCCCCACTCAACGGCCTGGGGCGGGGTGCCTTTTTCGGCATTCCCTGCCCCTGTCCCCGCTCAGGCCCCCGCCCCACGCATACCCCAGACGGGTCCCCGTTAAAAATAGGTGGTAACAAACGGGGCCCCGTCCAGGGAATGAGTGCGGGCGGACCCCGGACGGGGGCGGGGCGGGGATTACCCGAAACATACCCCCCCGGCCCTGTGTAAGGGCGGGGTCTGGCGAGTGAAAACCCGCCCCGCCCCGCCCCGTAACGAACACTACACCCGAGCCTTCCGAGAAGCCACGCCAGCCTCATGGTCCACACAACGCACACGGCGCGGGTTACGTCTGGCAACAGCCCCATCCGCCGACGGCGACCGTTCAACCTGTACCACCACTGGTAACCCTGGCTCAGTCACCTCGGGCTCAGGCTCCTGCGCTATAACAGCGGAAGCCACAGTAGTCACCGTCAACGACTCCACATGCGCCCCGAGGGATGCCACCCTTGGCGCAGCAGGCTCAGCCACTGGGGCGAGCACTGCCACTTCATCAGCCACCTCCTCATGAAGAGGAGAGGCTTCATCACTGTGACCCTCACGAGAGAGAGGAGCGACCGAACGAAGAGCATCGAGCTCGCGGCGGAGGGACTCACTCTCCAAAGCCGACCAATGTAGCCGACGGGAGAGGACGGAGACGTCGTGCCGGAGGCGGGAAACCTCAGCCTCGAGGGCCAAAGTTTTCTCGACCGTCCGACCGAGAGCCAGACCCGATCTCGCGACCGCGGCGGCAGAAAAGGTTGAGGAACCTCGCTTAACAGTGACGATCAACTCGCAAAGGAAGACCGACCAAGTCAACTAACCGACCGATGGGAAGAAAACCACTGACCTTTCGACTGAACCGAAGGGAGGAAACCGCCAGCACTCAACCAAAGGAAGGAAGAAGCAGGAGTGAGATCGTCACCAAAGGAAGGAAGAAGCAGAGGGCAAGCCGACCTAGGGAAGGAGAAAGCAGAGGGGAAGATGAGGAACCTCGAAGGTTGATGAACAGGATAAAACAGAGCCTGTAAATCAAAGAATTAAAATCAAGCAGAGCCCAGCGGAGTACTTGAAGTTAAAGACTTGAAGCTATCGTGAGCGGGGGCGATAAGGAATCAAGGAACATAACTCGCTGAAAACCAGAATGTGACAGATCACAAGGAGGTTACAGTGTCGTTGTGCGAGAGACTGTTGTTGTGAAGAGAAGAGATTTTCCCCCGCTTCTGTGTGCGATCGTGTCGTGTGTGATTCCTTGGCGCCGTTTCGTTTCGCCGTTTCGTTTCGCCGTGCAGTATATCGTTTCGAGCCCAAGTCTAAAAATGACCAAAGGGGAGGGCCTGGGAGATGCGTACACGGCAACCTTGTCACGAATGTGTGGGCAGCAGAGAAGCAGATCGAAACTCGGGATGCAAGTTCTAATGTGGGTATCGCATGCGGAGCGGCCATTACATGTCGACGAGTTATGCCACGGAGTGGAAGGGTCTATAGACCTGGATATTCGGAATATTCCTGCAATGGAAACACTGCTGGCATGCTCATTGGGGCTCGTCACGGTGGAGAAGTCCTCATCTACCCTCCGGCTTGTCCATTACACTCTACAAGAGCACCTCTCTAATAACCCCAACCTATTCCATAAGCCCCACTCGATGATTGCCGAGGTCTGTTTGACCTACCTAAACTTTCGGCACGTGAGGGGCTTTTCACCGACTCTCCGCTCAGTATCACCAACCGCCCCTTTTGTTGAATACGCCTCCTGTTACTGGGGCACACATGCGAAATTCGAAACCACAGAAAATGTCAAAAATCTTGCATTGAAGCTGCTCAGTGGATATGAGATGCACATATCTTCAAAGATGGTGCTATTGCGTGGTGTTCGAGCTGAGGAGCGGCCATTAGATAGGGGTGAGACCCCTAAAGGATTTACAGGGCTTCACGGCGCCGCATATTTTGGGTGCCTGGAGGTCACAGTTGCTTTCAGGGTTCCGAATGGTCGGCGGAAGACTGGACTGGACTAGCTAGTCAGGTCGAAAGTCAAGTCTAGTCCAATGGTGGAAATTAGACCGACCGGACAGTCAGGATTATGGAAACCAACTTGACCAAGACTGGTCTGACCAGGCCTGCCAAGCAATTGGATATGCTATTTTTATCACTATATATTACATTCAAGTAAAGCTTTTCTTAATTAAACTTATTGTTTTCCATGAATTATATGGTGGAGATAGTGCCTCGCTTAGATTAGGGGTGGCGAAAATCGGTTCTTGAGTATTGAACCATTTTTGGTTCACTAAGTGAGTGATATTACATGACCACATGCCACAATACCAGTATTGGATGCGACTTATCCATCAGGTAATCATATTTCCACCGCATATTATCCTCTCCAGGATATTATATCAGCTTCTATTGAGGGGCTGTTGATTCATAGCGTGACAAGCAACTTTAAGATCCTAGTATAGCTATACTTCTATTCTTAGCGAGTGTTGGGCTTGGTGACATTCAGACTTATGCGATCCCCCATAAAGACTGGTCTGGGACCAGTTCAAACCGGACCGGACCACCCAAGTTAGTCGGGTCCAGTCATCGCCATCACCAGGACTGGCCAGCCCGGTCCCGCCTCCAAGACTTGACCGGTCGGACTATTCGGAACCCTGGTTGCTTTACTGGAGGCAAATGTATGGAATGTGCAAGCAACTGATTTTCATGGTAATACAGCAATCTCCTGGGCGGCTAGAAGGGGGCATGAGGCAGTGGTGAGGGTACTGCTGGAACGGAGCGAGGTTAATCCAGACACACCTGACACTGAATATGGCCGAACACCGCTCTCGTGGGCCGCCCAGAATGGGCATGAAGGGGTGGTGAGAGCACTGCTGGAACGGAGCGACGTCAGCCCTGAAAAAGCTGATAAGTGGAGCAAAATGCCGCTCTACAGGGCCGTTGCATATGGACATGAGGGGGTTGTAAGGATACTACTAGAACGGGGCGGGGTCAATCCCAATACAGCTGACACAGTATTCGGCCAAACATTGCTCTCGTGGGCTGCCGAGCATGGCCACGAGCGGATAGTGAAGGTGCTGCTTGAACGAAACGACGTCAACCCTGACAAAGCCGATCACTGCAGCCAAACACCGCTCTCGCTAGCTGCCAATAATGGACATGGGGGGGTCGTGAGGATGTTGCTGGGGCGGAGTGAAGTCAACGCCAACAAAGCGGATGGCTTAAGCCGGATGCCGCTCTCGCGCGCTGCCGAGAAGGGGCATGAGGGAGTAGTGAGGTTGCTAGTAGAATCGATTAACCTCAATCACGGCATCCCGGTTAAAGAATATTGCCGAACGCTCTCGTGGGCTGCGGCCAATGGGCGTGAGAGGGTCGTGAAGATACTACTAGAACGGGACGACCTGAATCCCAACACACCCGACACCAGATACCACCGAACACCACTTTCGTGGGCTGCCGGGGAAGGGCATGAGAAGGTCGTAAGGATGCTGCTAGAACGGAACGATGTCAATCCCGACACACCCGACACCAAATATGGCCGAACACCACTCCTACTTGCTACCGAGAAAGGGTATGACAAGGTCGTAAGGATGCTACTAGAACGGAACGACGTCAATCCCGACACCCCCGACACCGTATATGGCCGAACACCGCTCTGGTGGGCTGCCGCGAAAGGGCATGAAGACATCGTAAGGATGCTTCTAGAACGGAACGATATCAATCCTAACACACCCGACACCAAATATGGCCGAACACCACTCCTATATGCTGCCGCGAAAGGGCATGAAGTGGTCGTAAGGATGCTGCTACAACATAACGGTGTCAATCCCAACACACCCGACACAAAATATGGCCAAACACCACTTTCGTGGGCTGCCGGGGAAGGGCGTGACAAGGTCATAAGGATGCTGCTAGAACGGAACAATGTCAATCCCGACACACCCGACACCAAATATGGCCGAACGCCTCTTGTATGGGCTACCGAGAAAGGGCATGAGAAGGTCGTAAGGATGCTGCTAGAACGGAACGATGTCAATCCCAACATACCCGACACCAAATATGGCCGAACACCTCTTGTGTGGGCTACTGAGAAAAGGCATGAGGAGGTCGTAAGGATGCTGCTAGAACGGAACGACGTTAATCCCAATACACCCGACACCAAATATGGCCGAACACCACTCCTGTGTGCTGCCGCGAATGGGCATGAGGAGGTCGTAAGGATGCTGCTAGAACGGAACGACGTCAATCCCAACACACCCAACACCGAATATAACCGAACACCACTCCTGTGTGCCGCCGCGAATGGGCATGAGGAGGCCGTAAGGATGTTGCTACAACGTACCAATGTCAATCCTAACATGCCCGACACCGAATATGGCCAAACACCACTTTCATGGGCTGCCGAGAAAGGGCATGGGGACGTCGTAAGGATTCTACTAGAACGGAACGACGTCAATCCCGACACACCCGACATCAAATATGGCCGAAGACCACTCTGGTGGGCTGCCGCGAATGGACATGAGGGTGTTGCAAAGGTGCTACTAGAACGTAACGACGTCAATCCTAACACACCTGACACCGAATATGGCCGAACACCACTCTGGTGGGCTGCTGCGAATGGGCATGACGGTGTCGCAAAGGTGCTGCTACAACTTAACGATGTCAACCCCAACACACCCGACACCAAACATGGCCGAACACCGCTCTTGTGGGCTGCCGCGAAAGGGCATGAAGAGATCGTAAAGATGCTGCTAGAACGGAACGACGTTAATCCCAACACACCCGACACCGAATATGACCAAACACCACTCTTGTGGGCTGCCGGGAAAGGGCATGAGAAGGTCGTCAGGATGCTGCTAGAACGGGAGGACGTCAATCCCAACACACCCGACACCGAATATGGCCAAACACCACTTTCGTGGGCTGCCGTGAATGGGACCAAGGGTGTCGCAAGGGTGCTACTACAACGTAACGATGTCAATCCTAACACACCCGACACTGAATATGGCCGAACCCGCCCTGGTGGGCTGCCGCAAATAGGCGCAAGGGTGTCGCAAGGGTTTTACTAGAGCGGAACGGCGTCAATCCCGACAAAGCGGATAGGTAAGAGTCAAACACCGCTCCTGTGGGCTTCCCAGAATATGCATTCGGGGTCCGTGGGGGTTTTCAACAGCCTCAATCCCGACGAGGCTGATATGTGGAGCCCAAGGATTTGATTCCCAAATATACTATAGTCTGCAATCAGCTGAGCTCTTCCCTCTTACGCCGTCCGACATACCTGAACCTCCATCCAAAAGAATCACCTGGCTTGAAATCCAAGGATAAAACCCGATACTTCAGTATCCATCTACCAGACCTACCCTCTGTTGGAGATCAGCTGATGCTGCATGGAGTACACTAGTTAAAACGCTCTTTGCTTCAGAAAAGCTTAGAGTTTCGGGAGATGTTCCCGTTGATAGATCGGTTAGAATACCGACAGTCAAAGAGGGGTAAAGGCTATAAAGGCGATGGTAGAACAAGGGCCTGGCATTTCAATGGGAAGCATGGGGGATCGGGTGTCCTTGTTATCCATTTCTTTTGTTAGGGGATTACAGAGAATTTTTTTTCCTTTGTTATAAGGGGAGCGAGCAAGATATTGGGAACATGCCTGGAGGATAGCGGATGGTCTGGTGATTTAAGGAAGTATCATATAAGAATGACTTTGCGATCTTTCATCTATACACGTCTTTACCGTTAGTTTCTAGAGGCAATACGGGAACGAACCTAGAGAAAGAGAATCCTACGCCCACTACAAGCCTCAGAAAATTATTTACACATTGGATAACAGGCCACCGGAGACGTCAAACCTTTGGACCACCTGCCTGAAACCTCTTGCTGTCTCTTCTCCCCGCCAACTTACCCTAGCCCCCCTCCTATTTCTTGTTGCTTTATTCCCTAGCTTTTGTATAGCTGATTTTGTCTATCCGCGCCCCGCTGGTGCCTTTTTATGCTCCCTTCCTCCCTAGATACACCCTTTCGATTCGCCTTGTGCGCTCCCCATCCCTTGGATTAAGTTATCCAACTTCTATCTATGAATGGCTTTGCGCTCACCTGTCTTATTGTACAGCTGAGACGGTAATCTCATTGTTTTATAAGAGGGGTGGACAGGAGCTTAATAGATATAGACATAAATTAGGTTAGGCACACACCATCCCCTGCAGTGTTGATAGTGCCGATTTCCCAACATCGTGCTAAACAGGCGCTGGCAAGATTAGAGTATTTCTTTGATTGGTGAATCCAAATTCATTGAGGTGTAAGGGTCCGTTTACCAATAGACGGCCGTCAAGCAACCAGAGACGGTGCCGACCGTCAAGGGAGGCTGGGCGGTGCGGAGGGGTGGCGAGGGTTGATGGGTGTGTTGTTTACCTAATATAGTGTGTAGTATATGGTTAGAGTGACAAGTTTGATCAACAAATGTTAGGTGTGCAACCAAGTAGCTTTCAACTCTCAACAGCGCTCGGCAACCGAGATATTGGACAAACCAACAATGCCCTCTCGCAAACAAAAGATGGGAATTTTATCATTGAACTTACTCTCGATTATGAGAGAAGGGATTGCTGATTATGCAAAGAAAATAGAGCTTATTGGTAGCTGCTCTTGTGATTGCGGGCATGGTGGGTTGGTGGCATTTTGGTGACGCCAGTAGACGGAGGTTGCAATCCGACCTCTTGAGCCGCGTCCTGTTTTGATAGTCTAACACCCAGAATATTGGACGGTTGAAAACAGGGTAAACAGTTTTACCACGTCTATCGGAATAATATTGTGATGCTGGTTGAGACGCCACCGTCCAGTTTCCCCACCAAAATCTCGAAACGCGACGGATCGGTAAACGGGCCCTTAAGCTATCGCATGACCCGGGATGTTGGTTAGTAAATACAGCCTCCGGTCGAAAAGATCGGGAATTGTGGAAATTAAAAGTCAGAAACACGGTTGCTCGATTGGCTCGAGCACGCCGAACCCTCCAATCAAAGCCCCAGAGGCCCGATCACCGTTTCCCGATTTTTTCTACCGGGGGCTGTATCGACGGGTGCATTACCTCACCGCTATGGCTGGCATTGCTCTCATATCGGGTTTAGTGCTCCTGTTGATGGAAAAAGATCCGCATCATAACTTGACTCGAAATGCTTTTGATATCACTCGATTGACATATCTAGAAAAGTGGGGAGCTAGTTTTTTAGTTTGCATTTCAGCGCGGTTTAGGGAAATTCGGCACTATCAACACTGCAGGGGATACAGATGGGAGCGGTTGCACCACCGGAATCAACCAAGAAGTGCTTGTGTGCCTGCCTGATTGATAGGCTTTGGTTTATTTTTTCACTTTTCTAACTTTTCTCATTTTTGCCAGCTGGCTATGGACACCCATCTGTTTGCCGTGCCGTGAGATAAACTCCTCTCCTTACCAATGCTCCAGCCGTTATAGCTTCTTGATCCCTCTACCTCGCTTTGAACGTCACAGTTGAAAATAGCGCTCTCACCTCTATATCTACCCCGCCCCCGCTTACGATTCCCTAAGGATTTAACTTTAGTAGGTATCCGCCATTCGACAATCTGCCCAACATCGTTTCTCTCCGTACCGGACCCAGGACCAGAGTGTTTTTAATAGTAGGAACTCATGCTAAAGGCCCGCTTCAGAGTTTAATCTACCCACCGCCCTAGCCCCGCTTCCTGCCGAAGCGGCAGTGCGCAATGCGAAAGAATACCAGCTAACTCCTAAGGTTGAAGAAGCAAGCATCAGCATTATTTTTCCGCGTGCCATTAACCAAATTAGTCTACATTCATCCCCTGGGTGGAGCGAAACAGTAAAATTTGGTACCTAGGATATGACACTGGGCCAAGAATCTGCTTCAAAGGTTAGCCCACAATAATACCCACGGTACCCCCGGAAGCGGCAGAGTCTTGTGCTATACACAAGAACATTAGCTATGTCCTACAACTAGGGGTCAGCCCACCGGCGTTATGTTCCGGTCTAACCATAATTCCAATTCCAGTTCCCACAATATGATATGCTACCGCACCATATACCGCCGACATTGAAACGCAAATTACGATGTAACTTAAGGTACAATCTCGGGGAACGATATCTCGCACCATAAAACTCGATACAAGGCGATTTGATCTTAAATATATGAGCCTAGGCCGCGGAGGGAACCAGTTTATCTATGTGTCTTCGCTAGACAAGGTAGACCTCGACCTCTCCGACCATCAACACAAGTGAGTGCTTCTTTCACCTCCGTCGGGTAGCCGGTTAAAATATTCCGGGGAGCCTAAATTGGCCTTTATTTCCCTCCCATATACTGTAGGCCATTTGTAAACCCTCCGCCCCTCACATCTCCATTGACGTTAAGAGTTAAAGTGTTTTCTCATTCCGGTCCGCATAACGGCGCCTTGTAAGTTTACAGTAAGTTGTCTTGTCGTGAGCTGTTTCGTCGCAACGCCCATTAGGTAAACTCACCACCCGAACCGTATCGAGAGGTGAGTGATGGGCTGTGATGGGTTTTGGGAGCTAAGATATAAGTTAGTTGGGGGTGGGAACTTCTGATTTACTCAGTCAAGCATGCCGGAGGCAGTACGTCCGACTGAGCAACATCGGCTGATATATGGTGCTCGGCCTAGCCACACATTAATCTCAACATCCATCTTTGAGTACTCGTCCAGCATACCTATATCTTGTGCGAGTGGAATCTTACAAGTGCAGCTGATTGATTTACTGTATTAGTCATGTGGGTGTGATAAGAAAATGTGGTTGGGCACGGTGGAGGCTATTATGATCTAAGTTACCCCTGCCAAGGCCTCAACCCCGGATGCTCAACATAACTGCGGCTCAACATAACTTGATAGCTTGGCACAGAAACCTTGTAGCTCAACATACGGTAACTTTGTGGCTTAACGTAAGTTTGCGGCTCAATATATGAGCTCAGGGAGCGTGATCTATGCTTCTGAAGCATGTCAAACGGCGAAAAGGGCAAAATATTCCAAGGTGGAAAAGACCGGGAAACAGCTGGAGGGACTCAGTGCCATATGCAAGAAAAAGAGAAGAGCAGAGCACACAGGCAAGAGAAAGTGGTGCAGCCAGAGCTTATAAAAAGTGCTGGGAATTACTAGCATTAAGCGACAAGCACGGCTGCAGAAATAGATGTAAAATGGAATGCAATTATATATCCAATCCATTATTCTCGCAATCTAAGGTTTTGTTGAGCCGCAAAGTTATTATTATACTACCAAGCAAAGTCATGTTGAGCAGTGAGGTTATGCTGAGCGATTGGGCAATCTTTAAAGTGCCTCTGGTTGTGAGGTCGGAGGTTTCGGGGGTTGTGGCGCCACGCCCCCGGCATGAGCATCGATGGGCGTGTTTTGGGTGACCAACCCATCCAGCACCAGGGGTTTGAGGTCCCCGTGCTCATGACCGTCAGAGGTAAAAACGTGATTTAATTTAGTGGGTAAATTTACCATCGAGTGTGGGTAGGTTTTCTAAACGCACATCTGGGGGGAAGTCACTTTTCGACCGTCTAGTGGGTGCAATTTGGGACCGTAGAAAATTAGGCAAATACTTCTGCCCCGTCTATCGGATACGGTAATGGTGCCGGTTGACATGCCACCCTCTAATTTTATCACCCAAATTCAAGATAAAAAGAATTAGTGCCTCAAGATCTTATCAAGGCGCCTGTGGATTCACACCTATGTTTGAAGAAAACCGTGACTCCGCTACAGTGAGAACCCATGTTGTCGTCAGATATCACGCCTGCAGTACGGTAAAAACTCGAATAATTGAACCGTGTGCTATGAAGTCCAGAATTTCCTTCTCTGGAACGGGTGCAAAAAACACGGCAAAAACACGGCCCCTTTCCCCCTTCCGAGACGGAAAAAAAAAACTTTCTTGACCTTGCTGAGAGAAGAAAGTTCAACGATATAGCACACGGTTCAATTATTCAAATTTCTACGGTACTGGGAGGGTCAGTAAAAACGGTAAAACATAACCCTTGTCGCCACAGAGAACCGGGGTCAGTAGATTCCCGGTTTTTAATAACCCCCCAGTATGATCCCGGCACTTAAATCTACGAGTGCCAATTCTAAGCTACCTGTACTCGAGTAGTACCGGTACTGTAAATAGCATTTCCCATATCCGATGCTGGTGGCCCTTGCGTTTTGTTCTGAGACCTAAGGCTGGGGTGCTGGAAAAATCAGGTCGGGGATGGGCGTCTTTGGAGAACCTTCCTAGCACTTGCCACAATGATTGGACGATGGATGTTGTGGAACGTTAGAGCCTTGTAAATTGCCACCCCCTCTTTTTTAGGTCCTCGAGATCCCCTCTATCGGCAGCTCCGAGAGAAGTGAGATTTTCGCTATACACGACACCCCTCTCGAACAGAAAAAGAGAACGGAGCCCAGATAGGATAATCCATAGCGCAGATGTCGCCAGAGAACCAGCAGGCCACTGGTAATATCAACTCGTTCAACAACAATAACTCGTTCAACAATATTGTCAACTTCATCACGGAAATAGATGACGAGGGGCGTCAAATCCTACAGTGGCTATCGCCTCTTGAACCACAGCAGCGGCACCAGGATGTGCGAGCCGACCGGCTCGATAGCGTGGGAAACTGGGCCTTGGAAACCAGCGAGTTCAGAAAATGGCGTGATGAAGAAGATGGTTGTGTTGATCCAGTCCTGTTTTGTTGCGGGAACCCAGGGGTTGGGAAAACTTATGTCAGGTAGGAAGGACTATCGGCTGGAGAAAAATAGCGGAGATGTCGCTGACGGTTAGAAAATAAAAGTTCCAAGGTTATTGATAGTTTGTGCGATCATGCCGGGCACAAGGGCGTTGCCGTCGTGGGACTATACTGCGATTACCTTGCCCGACAGGAACAGTCCACCACAAATATCTTGGGCGCCATGCTGAAGCAACTTGTCAACAGAGGAGGAATCCCGGGACATATAAGAGCGGGTTTCCAGAAGGCCAAAAGAGAATTTGGCGGCCGGGGCCTCCAGCTTCCCGATATGGTAGAGATTCTGAAGAAGTCTATTGCATCGCTACAGCGGGTATTTATATGCATCGACGCTGTGGACGAATCCACTCCCAAGCACCGACGGGGCCTCCTTGAGTCAATGCAAGAAGTCGTTCGAGTGTCGCCAAACACGAGGTTATTCCTTACTGGGAGGCCCCACATCAACGACGAGATTGTGAGATATTTTAGTAAGGCGCTTCGGATACCTCTCAGTCCTCCCCATGGGGATATTAAGAGTTATCTGGAGATGAGGCTCAAATGTGATACTGATCCTAATGCAATGGACGACAAATTGCGGGCAGATATCATGAGAATCGTTCCGGAGAAGATCTCCCAAATGTAAGCAAGAATATCAACTACACTCCTAATACGAGTCTGAGGCGTGATTCGCTAACAGCGGCGTCTAGCTTCCTTCTTGTTTCTCTAAACATAGATGAAATCCTGGGCGAGATTACTCTCACGCGGAGAAGAAAGAAGCTCGATGAGATGACAAGAGGGAAAGGTCTGGGAGACGCTTATGCGGCAACCTTATCACGAATGGGTACGCAGCCGAGAAGCAGATCAAAACTCGGAATGGACGTTCTAATGTGGGTATCGCATACCGAGCGGCCATTACATGTCGACGAGTTATGCCACGCCCTGGGGGTGGAAGGGTCTACAGACTTGGACATCCGGAACATTCCTACGATAGAAACACTGCTGGCATGTTCGTTGGGGCTCGTCACGGTGGAGAAGTCCTCATCTACCGTCCGCCTTGTCCACTATACTCTACAAGAGTACCTCTCCTATTGCCCCAACTTCTTCCTTAAGCCCCACTCGATGATTGCCGAGGTCTGTTTGACATATCTTAATTTTCGCCAAGTGAGGGGCTTTTCGCCTGCTCTCCGCTCTGTCCCACCAACTGCCCCTTTTGTTGAATATGCTTCTTGTCACTGGGGTACACATGCTAGACGGGAAACCACAGAAAATGTGAAAGCTCTTGCATTAAAGCTGCTCGATGGATATGACAAGCACATATCTTCAAAGCTGGTGTTAATGCATGGTGTGAGAGCTGAGGAGCGGCCGTTCGATGGGGAAGACACCCCAAGAGGATTTACAGGGCTTCACGGTGGCGCATACCTTGGGTCCCCGGAGATAATAGTTGCTTTGTTGGAGACAAATAAGTGGGATGTGGGGGCAAGGGATTTCCATGGTCACACAGCAATCTCCTGGGCCGCAAGGAGGGGGCATGAAGAGGTGGTGAGGATACTGCTGGAGCGGAGCGAGGTCAATCCTAACACACCTGACACCGAATACGGGCGGGTGCCGCTCTCATGGGCTGCCGGGAGTGGGCATCAGGGGGTCGTGAGAACGCTGCTGGGACGGGGAGACACCAATCCCGACATACCTGACACCAAATATGGCCGGACACCACTCTCGTGGGCTGCCGGTAATGGGCATGAGGGGATCGTGAAGATATTGCTGGAACGGAACGACCTCAATCCCGAAAAAGTGGATAAGTCGAGAAAATCACCTCTCTATAGGGCTGTGGCAAATGAGCATCAGAGCGTTGTAAGGGTGCTGCTGGAACGGGGTAGGGTCAATCACGACACAGCTGAAACTGTGTTCGGCCGGACACTGCTCTTGTGGGCTGCCGAGCGTGGCCACGAGGGGGTCGTGAAGATACTTCTTGAGCGGAATGATGTCGACCCCAACAAAGCCGGCTACGGGAGGAAAACGGCGCTCTGGCTCGCTGCTAACAATGGGCATGTGGTGGTCGTGAGGATGTTGCTCGAGCAGAAGGACGTCAACGTTAACCAAGCAGATACCTGGAACCGGACGCCGCTCTCGCGCGCCGCCGAGAATGGGCATGAGGGGGTCGTGAGAATGCTTCTGGGGCGGGACGGCGTCAGCGTTGACGAACCCGATAGCTCGAGAGGGACACCGCTCTTGCGCGCTGTCGAGAATGGGCATCTGGGGATCGTGATGGTGTTGCTGGAACGGCCCAGCGCCAATCCCAACACATTGAGCACCAAATATGGGCGGACACTGGTCTCGTGGGCTGCCAGAAATGGCCATGAGGTGATCGTGAAGACGCTCCTAACACGAACGATGTCAATCCCGGCGTGCCCGACACCGAGTACGGCCGAACCCCACTCTTCTGGGCTGCCGAAAATGGGCATGAGGGGGTCGTGAAAATGCTTCTGGAACGGAATGACGTCGATCCCAACACACCCGATACCAAATATGGCTGGACACCGCTCTGGCAGGCTACCTCGAATGGACATGGGGGGATCGTGAAGATGCTTCTAGAACATAACGACGTCAATCCCAACACCCCCGATACCGAATATGGCCGAACACCGCTCTCGTGGGCTGCCACAAAGGGGCACGAGGAGATCGTAAGTATGCTGCTGGAACGGAATAACGTCAACCCCAACACACCCGATACCGAATATGGCCGAACACCGCTCTCGTGGGCCGCCAAGAACGGGCATGAGGGGATCGTGAAGATGCTTCTGGAACGGAACGACGTCGGTCCCGACACACCCGATACCGAATATGGCCAAACACCGCTCTTGTGGGCTACCAAGAATGGGCATGAGGTGATCGTAGGGATGCTTCTGGAACGGAATGACATCAATCCCGACAAAGCGGATAGGCTGGGTAAAACACCGCTCTTGTGGGCTGCCGAGTGTGGGAAAGAGGGGACCCTAAGGATGCTTCTGGAATGGAATGACGTCAATCCCGACAAAGCGGATAAGTGGGGTAAAACACCGCTCTCGTGGGCCGCCAAGAACGGGCATGAGGGGATCATGAAGATTCTTCTGGAACGGAACGACGTCGGTCCCGACACACCTGACACCGTATATGGCCAAACACCGCTCTCGTGGGCTGCCGAGAATGGACGTGAGGGGGTCGTAAGGATGCTTCTAGAACGGAACGATGTCAATCCCGACACACCTGACACCAAATATGGCCAAACACCGCTCTCATGGGCTGCCGAGAATGGGCATGAGGGGGTCGTCAAGATGCTTCTAGAACGGAACGACGTCAATCCCGACACACCTGACACCAAATATGGCCAGACACCGCTCTCGTGGGCTGCCGAGAATGGACGTGAGGGGGTCGTGAGGATGCTTCTAGGACGGAACGACGTCAATCCCGACACCCCTGGCACCGTATCTGGCCAAACGCCGCTCTCGTGGGCTGCCAGGAACGGGCATGATGGGATCGTGAAGATGCTTCTTGAACGGAACGACGTCACCCCTGACACACCCGACACCGAATATGGCCAAACACCGCTCTCGTGGGCTGCCGAGAATGGGCATGAGGGGGTCGTAAAGATGCTTCTAGAACGGAACGACGTCAATCCCGACACCCCTGACACCGTATCTGGCCAAACACCGCTCTCGTGGGCTGCCGAGAATGGGCATGAGGGGGTCGTAAGGATGCTTCTAGAACGCAACGACGTCAATCCCGACACCCCTGACACCGTATCTGGCCAAACGCCGCTCTCGTGGGCTGCCAGGAATGGGCATAGGGCGGTCGTGAGGATGTTTGATAGCTTCAGTCTCGATGGGACCCATACTTGAAGCCCACAGATTTGATTCCCACATATGCGCAGGTGTCGCAATCAGCTGGGCTCTTCCCTCTTCTCTCTTACGCCGTCCGATATACTGAACGTCCCTCCAAAGGACCAGCTGGTTTGGAATCCCAGGATAAAACCCGACACTTCCATATCCATCTACTAGATGTACCCTCTGTTCGAGATCACTCGATGCCGCGCGGCATGCACTAGTTAGATCCTTCATTGCTTTATAAAAGCTTAGAGTTTCGGGAGATATTTCCGTTGATAGATCTGTTAGAATACGGACAGTCAAAGGGGCAACAAGACTACGGAGGCGGTGATAGAACAAGAGTCTAGCACTCGAATGAGAAGCATGGGGGAGCGTGAGTCCTTGGTATCCATTTCTTTTGTTAGGGGATTGTACAAAATGTTTCTTCCTTTTGTTATCATGCGAGCGAGCAAGAGACCGGGAACATGCGTGGAGGACAGCGGATGGTGCGGTGATTGGAGGAAGGATAAAAATGACTTTGTGATGTTTCATAATATATACTCGCCTTGACCGTTGGTTTCAAGAGGCAATTAGAGTGCGAAGCTACTAGCCATCCACACCCTTTACCATTCAGCAACGTATTTAATTATATAGGACACCCTCCTGATGAAGCTAATGGAAAGCACAAAAGATGAAGGAAACGAAAGTGCGATCACAACAGACTTTTGTGTGGAGCAATCAACGAGGGCGGAATGGTTGTCTAGATGGCTACCTCCTCTCTAGCTACAGACAGGCCAGGAGATATATCTCTCTATCTAACTAACAACCACAAAGCACTCCCGAAACTCAACGCACTCTAAAGAAACACACGCAACTAACTAAACCTGATCCCTAATGATCGCAAACAATCTAGGCTCATCCCGATATCCCATAATCCCACGTGATCCTAAGGCCTATGCCCTGCCGTGTGCTAACTCCCGTATGGCTAGTGACAAAGGGTATGAAAGAAACAATAAAACCAAATACCCGATACCTCATACCCTGTGGCTAAACACATCAACAAACCCATTAAGGAAATATCCTATGCCTAGCGGTATATGATGTGAAAACAACAACCTGTGGGAAAATACCTAACCGCCCGAAGAACAAGAAACCACCTGCCCTAAACCGCTTCTCTCCTAGCTGCATATGCGCATAAATGCATATCCGCACAACCCTCTAACCGCATGCCCTATAGGCAATCCAACACCTCCTAGTACGGGAACGAACCTAGTGAAAGAGAGTCCTACACCGGCTACAGGATTGACGACTACTAGAGACGTCAACCCTTTGGACCTCCCGCCTAAAACGTCTCGTTGTCTCTTCCCCTCGCCTCTGGCAACATACCCTAACTCCTTCCTTATTTTTTCTTGCCTTGCTCCCTAGCTTCTGCATGATATATCATAACAGATTTTCTTTACCCGTGACTTATCAGCGTCTTTACATGCCCCCTCTCTCTATATACACCTTTTCGGCTCGCCTTTTGCTCCCCGCCTCATTGGATTAAGTTATTCAACTTCTGTCAATGAATGGCTTTCCACTCACTTGCCTTATTGCGTAACTTAGACGTCAACCTTACAGTGTTATAAAAGGGGCGGATAGAAGCCTAACAGATATAAACCTCAATTAGATTAGGTATATACTATACACATGAGGGGCTGGAATCAACCGAGTTCTGTTTATGTTCGTGATTGATAGTCTTTAGTTTATTTTTTCACTTTCCACTTTTTTGCCTGCTAGCCAGCTGTTTACCGTACCGTGGGATAAACCCCTCTCCTTACCGATGCTAAGGGCGTTATAGCTTCCTGCCCCCCCCCCATCTCGCTTTCGGCGCTGCAATTAAAACTTAGCTCCCTCGCCTCTATACCTAGCTCACTTCTGCTTACCCTTCCTCAGGGGTTCTATAAGTGTCCGTTTTTCGACAAGCTGTGTAGATACTTTTTTCTGGATCGGAAGTCCGATACAAGGTGGTCCTTCACAGTGTAAGCCTGTGTTAAGGGCTCTCTTCAAAGGTTAGCGCACTATCATAACCAAGGTACCAACACCAGTACTAGCGAAAGCAGTAGTGCACTATGCACATATCTGCTAAGTCCTAAAGTTGAAGATGTGTGCTCCAATATTATTTGCCAAGCTCAATTAATTATATTGTCAAAATTTATCCCCTTGGCAGAGTGAAATAGTAAAATTCGGTACCCAGGGGATACGCCACTAGGCCAAGAATCTGCTTCAAAAAGCTAGCCCACAATAATGCCTACGATACCTGAGGAAGAGTTAAAGTATTCTGCTATGCACGAGAGAATGGGCTATGTCCTACAACTAGAGGTTAGCCCACCGATACCATGTTCCCGTGCTTCTAATTGCAGGCAATTCGGTTTTTGAAATAGGAGCATAACCCGCGGAGGGAACCGGTCCATCTATGTATCCTCGCTAGACAACGCAGACCTTGACCTCTCCGACCATCAACACAAATGGGAGCTTCTTTCACCTCCATCTAATGGCTGGTTAAAATTTTCCAAAAGGCTTAAATTGGGGTTTCTTTCCCTTCCACTCACTGTAGGTTATGTGTAACCCCCCCCTCGGATCTCCGTTAAGAACTAAAGGTTTTTTTCCATCCCGGTCAGAGTTATGGTGTCCGGTGGGTTTACGGTAAGCTTCCCTACGTACACTACTCTGTTGCGGAGTCCGTTGGGGAAGCCCATCATTCGAACCGGGCTGTCAAGAAGCGGACTGTTTTGTTGTGCAGCGGAAGATCGTTGATTAAGTTCTCTAGCTAGCTAAGTGGAACATAAACGGTATAAACATACCCCATCGTGATGACGCAACCCATGATGTAGAATACACACTTCCGCGTACGCCCTCTCATCCGGAATAGTGAGTAGGAAGCCTTAAGCAAATCTCTCGTACCTCCGCCCAGAGGATCATTTCTCAACACATTTCTCAACACGGGCAGCGGGTCAACATACGAGTGATTTGATGTGATGGGCTTAGGGTGCCAAGTTATAGGGGGGGTGGGAACTTCTGATCTTCTCGGTTCAACATGCTTGAGTCATGCCGGTAACGTCCGCTGATCTATGGCAGCGCTCGGCCTACTGTACCCAGCCAGCCGCACATCTCAACATCCATCTTTGAGTGCAGCATATCCTGTGATAGCGCAATCATACGAGTACAGCTAATTGATACAGGAGTCACGTAAACCTAATAAGAAAAATATGGCGAACCCTATACACGTGTACTCATAATTTTCTGACATTTGTGAACACAACTGCAATTGCATATGGGCAAATATTCGACCAGAGTCTCAGAATTTTGGTGATATGCAATAGCGGTCGTGTTCACAAACGTCAGAAAATTACGAGTACTCGAGCACTCGAGTAGTTGAAGTATGGTGTGCCTAGATAAGGAACCTGGCTATGATATCTACCCGTGCCGAGGCCACAACCCCAGGATGCACAACATAACTCGGCGGCTCAACAAGGCTTTATGGCTTGGCATAGTAACCTTGTTGTTGAGCATCAGTTTGCGGCTCGATATCAGCTCACCAGGCACCATCTATGCTTTTAGAGCATGCCAAGTGGTAAAAGGGGCGGAGGGTGTTGAGGTGGAGAAGGCAGACGAACATTTGGGGGGGGGTCTGAATGTGAGAAAGAGCCAAGCGAGCAGAGCCCCAGCCTTTACTTGATAAGGTAGAGTCACAAGTAAAAGAAAGCCGTGCAGTTCAAGCTTGTAAAAAGAAAATAGTCAACCTATTCATTGTAGTAACAGGTATTAAGCGAAAAACAAAGCTGCGAAATAGATGTAAAGAAGAATACTATTATATATTCAGTCCATTAGACTCCAAATGTCATTCTGGGCCACGAATTTACTGTTCAAAATATGGCTATGGTGCACAATCTATACTGCTATGTAGATAATACTACGCAAGTGCGAGGGGGTTGCATTGCATACTAAGTGAGGAGGAGTTGTGTGGTAGGAGAGCAGATTGGTAGGTATTCTGGTTCTTATTCTTCAAAGAGAGAGGGGCGGTAACCTCAGTATTTATACAGGAAGCGCACTTTCCATATAACAAAGAAACATAAGAGCAAACATAGTAAGAAACATAAGTGCGAACCATGTTTGACCCTGTAAACCTGCCAAGAAAATCCCAATAAAGTATGTGTAAATCCATAGGGGTGTGAGGGAATAATTAGGAATAATCATGCATGATATGACTAAGAAAGATGCATAAAGTAATGCATAAACAACTGTGATATCCCGAACACCAGATAAGGAAACACATAAGAAAACCTCTAATTGTTATCATTATATATTAATGAAATATACGCAATTATGTCTTAGCTGTAGTAATGTCCGCCATGTACAGGTGAAGCTGGGAATGCATACCAAGTAGAGAAATATCCGATATTATCAATAGAAATATAGATATGAAACGTATTATAAGGAAAAAACAACATTTACTATGTTAGGTAAAGTCATGTCGCCGTTGAGCGGTTGGGCACTCTCTGGAGTTCCCCTAGCTGTGAGCCCACTAGCTCTCGGGCTTGTGGCACACCCTGGCCACTACCATCCGCCTGAGGCGTGTTTTAAGTTGCGGATTCATGCAGCACCAAGCATCCCCACCATGGGATGGACATTAATGCTGGGATGGATATGGGTTTGAGGTCCCTGTGCTGATGGCCGTCGGGGGTGGGAAATTAATATGGTAGATAATACAAAGAAGAGTGAGAAGCATTGATACTTGAACCCTGTCTTCTGTGAGTAGATCTGTGGCGATAATAAATAACCGGCCAAAAAAAAAAGAGGGCAAAAAGGGAGAGATTTTGCGGGTTTTTTTGTTTGCCCACATGTGCCTACCTCTTTCTAAGCACTGGAGTGAGACCCTTTAGATTCTCGGTTAGACTAATAATGGGTTTAGATTGATGCTATAGGATGGAGAAATCAAGCTCCGAGTTTGACTTCCTGTTTCGCGTAAAGAAAGTACAAAAAAAGGAAGAACACAGGTGCAATCTCAATACCGTAAGGACTGGAATAATTGAATCTTGCTCTAAGGCGTCCGAAATTCCCCCCCTTGGATAGCGGGGCCGGTGCACAACGAAAACTGACTCCCCTCAGACAGAGCTTAAGACAGAGAAAGGTGCCAGACTGTAACAGGTTTATTCCTGTCTAACGAAAATACAATAGGACCGGCGATAGACCTGCTAGCGCTGGTGCTAAGGGAGGCTTCAAGGGACCGGAGGTAAGAGATAATAGTTGAAGGACAAATAGAACTCAGGACAAATGGAACTCAGGGACCCAGGGATTGCCGTTCAACCAAGTGTATTCTTAGACTGAAGGTCTGTCGAAGTCTGCTGTCTCCTGCTAGCCAGGAGACTGGTTTAAATACAAAACCCAAGAGCGATAGCCTTCCTGCAATCACGATC
>Ga0307517_10000964_pt1 | contig 48825 bp, 43 predicted proteins | sample 23_EM_MG_FD_194515 | JGI IMG/M metagenome (GOLD analysis project Ga0307517, IMG submission 194515) | Populus trichocarpa ectomycorrhiza microbial communities from riparian zone in the Pacific Northwest, United States - 23_EM | ecosystem: Host-associated > Plants > Roots > Unclassified | place... | reverse complement strand
GGCGCAGCTCGACCTCGACCTGCTCGCCGTCCGGCGCGGTCCAGTAGGTCGCGACATCGCCGTTGACGAAGCTGCGCAAGCTCGCCGCGAGCACCGTCGGCGTGAGGCCGAGCTCGCGCACCGCGTCCGGCTTCAGGCGCACCGCATACGCGGGCAGGCCGGGCTTCACCGAGGTTTCGAGGTCGGTGATGCCGGGAATCTGGCGAACCTTCTCGGCCAGGCGCAGCACCTCGGAATCGAGCACCTTCGGGTCCGGGCCCAGCAGCGAGATGAAGATCGGCCGGTTGCCGAGCGCGACGTCGGCGCCGGGGATCGGCGCGATCGCGGCGCGGATCGCTTCCTCGACTTTTTTCTGGCTGCGCTGCCGCTCATGCGGCTTGACGAGCTGGATGTCGAGCCGGCCGGCGTTGCGGTTGCCGTCCACATCGCCGGTCTGGCTCGAGATCATGCGCACCTCGGGGAGCGCGCGCACCAGCGCCTCGACCTGGCTCATCTTCTGGTTGCCGCGCTCCAGGCTCGTGCCGACCGGCATGGTCACGTTCATCGAGATGTAGCTGTTGTCGGCATCCGGGATGAACTCGGTGCCGACCAGTCCGGCGAGCAGGATCGCGCCGACGAAGCTGCCGATGCCCACACCGACGACGATGCCGCGCGGCCCGACGAAGCGCAGGTAGCGCCGGCCCGAGAACACCCAGTGGATCAGGCGCTCGTAGATGCCGTGCATCGCATCGAGCACGCGGTCGGTGGCACGCATCAGGTGGCCGATGACCGGCAGCTTGATGAGCTTGCTGCCGGGCGGATCCTTCCAGATGCTGGAGAGCATCGGGTCGAGCGTGAAGCTGACGAACAGGCTCACCAGCACCGCCACCGCGACGGTGACGCCGAACGGGAAGAAGAACTTGCCGATGATGCCTTTCATGAACGCGACCGGCACGAACACCGCGCAGATCGCCAGCGTCGTCGCCATCACCGCCATGCCGATCTCTTCGGTGCCGTCGCGCGCGGCGCTGAAGTGATCCTTGCCCATGTGCACGTGGCGCACGATGTTCTCGCGCACGACGATCGCGTCGTCGATCAGCAGGCCGATGCACAGGCTCAGCGCCATCATCGTCATGAAGTTCAGCGTGAAGCCGAACGCATACACCGCGATGAAGGCCGAGATCACCGCGATCGGCAGGGTCAGGCCGGTGATGATGGTGCTGCGCCAGCTGTGCAGGAACAGGAACACGATCGCGATCGTCAGCAGCGCGCCCTCGATCAGCGTGCGCTTGACGCCGCTCAGCGAGTCCTTGACCCAGTCGCTGTCGGCGTAGACGAGGCGCAGCTCGACGCCGGGCGGCAGCGTCTTGCGCATCTCCTCGGCGGCCTGCTTGATGCCCTCGCCGGTGGTGACGATGTTGGCGTCCTGCTGCTTGTAGACCTGGAAGGTGATCGCCGGCACGCCGTCGACGCGCGCGAACGAGGTCGGCTCCTGTTCGCGCTCGACCAGCGTGCCCAGATCGCCGAGGCGCACGACCAGGCTGCCGCGCGTCACGACGAGCACGTCGTTGAACGCCTTCGGGTCGCGCACTCGGCCTTCGACGCGCACCAGCGCGTCTTCTTTCGCGCTGCTGAGCAGGCCGACCGGCACGTCGGCGTTGGCGCGCTGCAGCGCCGCCGACACGTCGGCCGGCGTGAGCTGGTAGGCGCGCAGGCGTTGCGGATCGAGGTCGATGCGCACCTGGCGCACCGTGAGGCCGCTGACGTCGACCTTGGCGACGCCGCCGACGCGCTCGAGGCGCTTGCGCACGACCTGGTCGGCGAGCAGCGAGCGCTCGCGCGCGCTGCGGTCGGGCGCGATCAGCGCGAGGTTGACAGTGGGTTGCGCGTTGTCACCGTCGAAGCGCGAGATGAACGGCGGCTTCGCGTCGCGCGGAAAGCCGGGCTGGAGCTGCGCGACCTTGTCGCGCACGTCCTGCACCGCGCGGCTCATGTCGGCGCTGAGCTGGAACTCGACGACCGTCTCACTGCGCCCCTCGAGGCTGTTCGAGCGGATCATCTTGACGCCGGCGATGCCGTTCAAGCCGAGCTCGATCGGGCGCGTCAGCTCGGTTTCGGCGGCCTCGGCCGAGGCCCCCGGGTAGGCGACGCTGACGAACACGATCGGCGGCGTGATGTCGGGCAGGCGCTCGACGCCGAGCTGGCTGTACGAGAACAGGCCCAGCACGCACAGCGCCACCATGACCATGGTGGCGAAGACCGGGTTGTTGATGGAGACGCGGGTGAACCACATACGGGGCTCCGGATCAGCCGCCGCCGGGCCGCCCCAAGGCGGCTGAGCGCCCCCTCGGGGGGCAGGAGCGAAGCGACGTGAGGGTTGTCATGTCAGGAGGCTTTGGACGACGCCGCGCTCGCGCGTGCCGCCGGCACACCCGGCGTGCCGTTGATGCGCGCCTGCGCACCTTCCTTGAGGCTGTCGAAGCGTGCCGCCAGCACTTGCGCATCGGGCTTCAGGCCTTGGGTGACCTCGACCCGGCCGATGGTGTCGTCGCGCCGCCCGGTGATCACGATGCGGCGCACCAGCACGCCCTGCTCCAGCGTCCAGACAAAATCCTGCCCCGACGACTGGCCGACCGCCGTCACCGGCAGCGTCAGGCGCTGCGCGCCATCGTCGAGCAGCACGATCGCACTCGCGTACTGACCAGCGCGGAACGCCTCGTTCGGATTCGCCATCACAACCACGACGCGGATGCCGCGCGTGCCGAGCTCGGCCGACGGCGCGATGCGGTCGATGCGGCCCTCGACCGGCGTGGTGGCACCCTCGACGCGCACACTGAGTTTTTGCCCCGGCTTCAGCATCGAGACCTGGTGGGTGCCGACGACGCCGGCGAGTTCGAGCTCGGCCAGGTCGACGACCGTCAGCAACTCCTGCTCGGCGCTGACCTTCTCGCCCGGCAGCACGCTGCGCTTGCCGACGACACCGCTGATCGGTGCGGCGAGCGCCGCCTCGCGGATGCTCAGGCTCGAGGTCGCCCACTGCGCCTGCGCCGACTTGAGCTGCGCACGTGCCGCCTCGAGCGTCGCGCGCGAGGATTCGAGCGCGTTGGTCGAGATGAAGCGCTGTTTCTCCAGGTCGATGTTCGAGTTGTGCTGGCGTTCGGCCTCGACGACTCGCGCCTTCGCCGAATCGACGCCGGCGGCGCGTTCGGCGGCACGGCTTTGCAGGTCCGACAGGTCGATCGTGCCGAGCGGCTGGCCGGCCTTGACGCGGCTGCCCTCGGCAACCGCCAGGCTCAGCAGCGTGCCGGCCGCCTTGGCGCGCACGACCGCCGTACGCGGTGCCATCAGCGGCCCGGAAAACTCGATGCGCTCGGGCATCGCGGTCAGCACCGGCTTGACCACCTCGGCCGGCGCGAACTCCAGCGTCACGGCCGGCTTCTTGTCCTTGTCTTCGGCGGCGCCGGTGCTTTTGGCACGCGACACCACCAGCAGCGTGGCCGCAACGACGATGATCGCCACGCCCCCGCTCACGAGCCACCGCTTGCGCATGGGGCTTCCTTTCCTGTGTTGTTGTCTGTCTGGCGCGAGAGTGTAGGGAGCAATTTGCGCAGCGCCATCCCAAGTGCGACAGACTGCGGAATGCCGGGGTCAGACTGCAGTCCGGTCGCTCAAAGCGCAGCCCGCTCCAGCGCCCAGGCGCGTGTCGTGCACAGCATGGCCACGACGCCGGCGGCGCTCGCCCCCCAGAACACCGCGGCGAAGCCCAGCGCCTGGCTCAGCGCCCCGCCCGCAAGCCCGCCGACGACGCCCGACGCGCCATAGCCCAGCACCGTGTACAGCGCCTGGCCGCGCCCGCGCAGCCGCCCCGGGAAGTGCCGGTTGATCACGACGATGCACGCGCTGTGCTGGGCCGCGAACGTGAGCGCGTGGGTGCACTGGGACAGCAGCAGCAGCCAGGTCACGCTCCCGAACGCGGCGACCAGCGCGAAGCGCAGCGCGGTGACGGCGGCCGCCAGCGTCAGCCACGCATGCGCCGACAGGCGCGCCAGCCAGCGACCCTGGAACCAGAACCAGGTCACTTCGGCGGCGACACCGACGGCCCAGACCAGCCCGACCGCCGTCTTGCTGTAGCCGAGCGAGACGAGGTAGAGCGAGAAGAACGCATAGAGCGCGGTGTGGGCCAGCACCGTGAAGAACATGCCGGCGAAGAACCACGCCACCACCGGCTCGCGCAGCACCGACAGCACCCCTTGCGCCACGTCGCTGGCGTGCCGGGCCTCGCGGATCGTCGGCAGCCGCAGCGCGGCGAGCAGCAGCAGGCTCAGCAACGCGATCACCAGCCACGGGAAGCTGCGCACGCCCCAGGCCTGCATCAGCGCCCCGCTCCCGGCGACCGTGACGATGAAGCCAACCGAGCCCCAGACGCGCACGCGGCCGTAGCGACCGGCGTCCAGCGTCGCGCCGCTGCTGACGAAATGCGCGAGCGCCGCCTCGCTGATCGGGACCACGCCCGCGGTGCAGACGAACAGCGCGGCCGTGACGGCAGCGATCCAGCCATACGGGCCCGGGATCAGGTAGCAGCACGCGTTCGCGAGCGCGCCTGCGACCGCGACGCGAAGCAACAGGCTGCGGCGGCCGCTGTGATCGGCGAGCCAGCCCCAGGCGTACGGGCTGAGCAGGCGCGTCGAGCTTTGCAGCGAGGCGAGCGCGCCGATCGCCAGCGTGCTGTAGCCCAGGCTCTGGAACCACAGCGGCGCGTAGGTTCCGAACAGGCCGGCGTAGGCGAAGTAGGCGAACGAGACCGAGCCGAACGCGAAGAGCGCAGACCGCGATGGGGCGGCCGACATCAGGTGCGTGGCGCCTGGCCCGGGATGGCCCTCATCGGCACGACCACATCGCCGCACTGCGCGCGCTGGCGCAGCGCATGGTCCATCAGCACCAGCGCCAGCATCGCCTCGGCGATCGGCGTGGCGCGGATGCCGACGCAGGGGTCGTGGCGGCCGAAGGTCTCGACGGTGGCCGGCGCGCCTGCCAGATCGATCGACTGGCGCGGGCTGCGGATCGAGCTGGTCGGTTTGATCGCGATGCTAACCACGATGTCCTGCCCGGTCGAGATGCCGCCGAGCACGCCGCCGGCGTTGTTGCTGCGAAAGCCCTCGGGCGAGAGCTCGTCGCCGTGCGTCGTGCCGCGCTGCGTGACGCTCGCGAAGCCGGCGCCGATCTCGACGCCCTTGACCGCGTTGATGCCCATCATCGCCTTCGCGATGTCGGCATCGAGCTTGTCGAACAGCGGCTCGCCCAGGCCGACCGGCACTTGGCGCGCCATCACGGCAATGCGCGCGCCACAGCTGTCACCGGCCTTGCGCAGCTCGTCCATGTAGGCCTCGATGCGTGCGATGTCGCTCGCGTTCGCGGCGAAGAACGGGTTGTTCGGCACGTGCTCGAGCGACTCGAACGGGATCGCGATGTCGCCGATCTGCGTCATGTGGCCGGCGAAGGTCGTGCCGTACTTTTCGAACAGCCATTTGCGCGCGACCGCGCCGGCGCCGACCATCGGCGCGGTCAGCCGTGCCGACGCGCGGCCGCCGCCGCGCGGGTCGCGCAGCCCGTACTTGTGCAGGTAGGCGTAGTCGGCGTGGCCGGGGCGGAAGGTGTTCAGGATGTTGCCGTAGTCCTTGCTGCGCTGGTCGGTGTTGCGGATCAGCAGGCAGATCGGCGTGCCGGTGGTTTGGCCCTCGTACACGCCCGACAGGATCTCAACCGCGTCCGGCTCGTTGCGCTGCGTCACGTGGCGCGAGGTGCCGGGGCGGCGGCGGTCGAGCTCGGGCTGGATGTCGGCCTCGCTCAGGCTCATGCCGGGCGGGCAGCCGTCGATCACGCAGCCGATCGCCGGGCCATGGCTCTCGCCGAAGTTGGTGACGCGGAACAACTCGCCGAGGGTGCTGCCGGACATGGATGTTTTGAGAGAGGGTGGCCACAAATGCAAACCACCGCCCGAAGGCGGTGGCGCACGGTCATCGATTCTAAATCCGGGCGTTCAGGACGTCTGCTCGTCCTTCGGTTCCTCGACCGGCCAGTCGCGGATGTAGGCCTTCAGCATGCGGTTCTCGAAGTCCTGGCCGTCGACCACGGCCTTCGCGACGTCGTAGAACGAGATCACGCCCATCAGTGTGCGCTGGCTCATCACCGGCAGGTAGCGCGCGTGGCGGCCGAGCATCATGCGGCGCACTTCGTCGATCTCGGTGTCGGGGGTGCAGGTCAGCGGGTGGTCGTCCATCACGCTGCGAACCACCGCGGCGCCGAGCGAGCCGCCGCCCTTCACGACCGCCTGGATGACTTCGCGGAACGTCAGCATGCCGGTGAGTTCGCCGCCGTCCATCACGACCAGCGAGCCGATGTCGCGCTCGGACATCGCGACGACCGCCTCGGACAGCGGCGAATCCGGTGTCACCGTGAACAGGGTCCCGCCCTTGACGCGGAGGATGTCGCTGACTTTCATGAGGCTCTCCCCGGGGTGGTGTGAAGTCAATATAGCCCACAATTCGCAGCGGCAACACCCCGGAGACACCATGCCCGGCCATTCAGACCCCGGCTTCGACACGCTCGCGCTGCATGCCGGCGCCGCGCCCGATCCGACCACCGGCGCGCGCGCGGTGCCGATCCACCTGACGACCTCGTTCGTGTTCGAGAGCAGCGAGCACGCCGCGTCGCTCTTCAACATGGAGCGCTCCGGCCACGTCTACAGCCGCATCTCGAACCCGACGAACGCGGTGCTCGAGGAGCGCGTCGCCGCGCTCGAGGGCGGCGCCGGCGCGATCGCCACCGCGAGCGGCCAGGCCGCGCTGCATCTGGCGATCAGCACGCTGGCCGGCGCCGGCTCGCACATCGTCGCGTCGAGCGCGCTGTACGGCGGCTCGCACAACTTGTTGCACTACACGCTGGCGCGCTTCGGCATCAGCACCACGTTCGTGAAGCCGGGCGACATCGACGGCTGGCGTGCTGCGATCCGCCCGAACACCGCGCTGCTGTTCGGCGAGACGCTGGGCAACCCGGGCCTGGACGTGCTCGACATCCCGACGATCGCGGCACTGGCCCACGATCACGGGCTGCCGCTGCTGGTCGACTCGACCTTCACGACACCGTGGCTGATGAAGCCCTTCGACCTGGGTGCGGATCTGCTGTTTCATTCGGCGACCAAGTTCTTGTCCGGCCACGGCACCGTGATCGGCGGGGTGCTGGTGGACAGCGGCCAGTTCGACTGGGACCGGTCCGGCCGATTCCCCGGCCTGACGCAGCCCTACGAGGGCTTTCACGGCATGGTGTTCAGCGAGGAGAGCACGGTCGGCGCGTTCCTGCTGCGCGCGCGCCGCGAAGGCCTGCGCGACTTCGGCGCCTGCATGAGCCCGCACACAGCGTGGCTGATCCTGCAGGGCATCGAGACGCTGCCGCTGCGCATGGCGCGCCACATCGAGAACACCCGCAAGGTCGTGGCTTTTCTCGCGGGTCAGAAGATGGTCGCGGCGGTCGGCTACCCCGAGCTCGAGTCGCACCCCAGTCATGCGCTCGCGAAGACGCTGCTGCCGCGCGGTTGCGGCTCGGTGTTCAGCTTCGACCTGCGCGGCTCGCGAGCGCAGGGCGTGGTCTTCATCGAGGCGCTGAAGATCTTCTCGCACCTCGCGAACGTCGGCGACTGCCGCTCGCTGGTGATCCACCCGGCCTCGACCACGCACTTCCGCATGGACGACGCGGCCCTCTCCCAGGCCGGCATCACGGCCGGCACGATCCGCCTGTCGATCGGGCTCGAGGACGCCGACGACCTGATCGACGACCTGAAGCGCGCGCTGAAGGCGGCCGAGAAAGCGGGGGCCTGATGGAACTCCAGGTCCCGGGCCACGCCACGGCCTTCGCCTACACCGGCGGCAAGCCCTTCGATGCCACGCTGCCCTGCGTCGTCTTCATCCACGGCGCGCTGAACGACCACAGCGTCTGGACGCTGCTCGCGCGCTGGTGCGCGCACCATGGCTTCGGCGTGCTCGCGCTCGACCAGCCCGGCCACGGCCGCAGCGCCGGCGCGCCGCTGACCAGCGTCGAGGCGCTCGCCGACTGGACGCTCACGCTGCTGACCGCGGCCGGTGTCGAACAAGCCGCGCTGGTCGGACACAGCATGGGCTCGCTGGTCGCGCTGGAGGCGGCGGGGCGGGCACCCGGGCGCGTCACCCGCCTCGTGATGGTCGGCACCGCCTACCCGATGAAGGTCTCCGACGCCTTGCTCGACACGGCCCGCGACACGCCGCTGAAGGCCATCGACATGGTCAACGCCTTCTCGCACGCCGGCCTGGCCGCCAAGCCCTCGTTCCCCGGACCCGGCACGTGGCTGCACGGCGCCGACCGAGCGCTGATGCGGCGCGTGCAGGCCGGGCAGCGCGGGATGAATCTGTTCCATCACGATTTCAGCGTCTGCGACCGCTACGCGCACGGGCTGGAGGCGGCGGCGCTGGTGCGCTGCCCGGTCGACTTCGTGCTCGGCACGCGCGACCAGATGACGAACCCGAAGCAGACCACCGAGATCGCGCGGGCCTTGAAGGCACGCGTCACGCCGGTGGACGCCGGCCACCAGCTGATGGCCGAGGCGCCCGATGCGGTGCTCGCCGCGCTGCGCCGCGCCCTCGCCTGACCCCGCATCACCCACATCGTCCCATGGCCGCCGCCGATCCCCGCCTCTCGGACATCGAGCGCCTGATCGCGGCGATCGATCTGCCGATCGGCCGGTGGGACCGAAATGCGCGGCTGGTCTTCTGCAACGACCACTACCTGAGCTGGGCCGCGCGCCCGCGTGAGCAGCTGCTGGGCCGCAGCCTGCAGGAGCTCTTCGGCGACACCGCATGGGCCGCCGCCGCACCGGCGTTCGCGCAGGCGTTCACCGGCAAGACCGTCAGCTACCAACGCCAGCTCGCGCACGGGCCGACACCGGGTCGCTGGATTCGCATCCAGGTTTTTCCGGACGTGGACGCCAAGGGCTCGGTCGAGGCCGTGTTCACGATCGCCACCGACATCCATGACGACGTGGTCGCGCGCGAGACGCTCACCGCGACCCAGCGTCGGCTCGACCGGTTCACCGAAAACATCCCCTACCCGCTGACCTATGTGGACCGCGATTTCGCGATACGTTTCGTCAACAAGGCGTACACGGAGGCGACGTCCGAGACCTCCGCCAACCTGATCGGCAAGCACATCGGCGACGTGCGCGGTGCCGCGCTCTGGGCCGAGCACGAGCCCTACTTCCAGCGCGCGATGCAAGGCAAGACAGTGCAGTACACGCGCCTCGTCAAATCGCTGCCGCAGGGCCCGCGCTGGATGCGCACCAGCTACGTGCCCGACCTGGCCGACGACGGCCAGGTGCTGGGCCTGTACACCGTCACGATCGATGTGCACGAGCTCACGGTCGCGCAGGAAAAGCTCAGGCGCCGTGCCGAGCGCGATGCGCTGACCGACGTGCTGAGCCGGCGCACGATGATGGATCACATCGAGGCCGCGCTGGCCGAGCCGGAGCACGCACCGGTGGCGCTGTACTTCGTCGACCTCGACGGGTTCAAGGCCGTCAACGACCGGCTCGGCCACCGCGAGGGCGATGCGCTGCTGGTGGCCGTCGGCGCCGCGTTGCAGAGCGCGGTGCGCGCCGAGGACGCGGTCGGCCGCTTCGGCGGCGACGAGTTCCTGGTGCTCGCCCCGGTGCGCGATCCCGCGGGGGCGCACGCACTGGCGCTGCACATGCTCGCCGCGGTGCGCAGCGTGGTCGGCACCGGGCCGCTCGCCGGCGTCGTCAGCGCCAGCATCGGCTATGCGCTCGCCCCCAGCGACGCGCGCCATCCGCTGAATCTGCTGCAGCTGGCCGACGACGCGATGTACGCCGCCAAGCGCGAAGGCAAGAATTGCGCGATGCATTGCGGCGCGATTCCGTTCGAGACGACGCGCTGACGCAGCCGGCCACTCAGGCCAGCGCCGGGCCGCCCCAAGCGGCCTGAGTACCCGCCCGGCGGGTGGTGGCGGTGCCCCGCCGCCGGGTGCCCCTGCCCCATCAGGCCTCGATCAACTCCTGCACGGTCATCGTGTCGAAGCCGGCACGCTCCCACAGCGGGCGCGACGCCGGCGACGGCTCCAACAGCATCTGAGCAAGCAGCGGCTGGGCCGGCGTGCGCACCGGATCGCACAGCAGCACGAAGCGGGGATCGTTCGGCTCGTCGAGCCGCCCGACCCAGTCGAACGCGACCAGCGTGTCCAGGATCGGCTCGGTCTGCAGCGGGTCGGTCTGCAGCGCGCCGGCGAGCTCGCCGCCGCTCAGTCCGCGCTCGCCGGCGACCCGCGCCTGCACGAGCTGGCGCAGCACCGCGATCGCGAGCTGCAGGCGCGCGCCCGGCGCATCGGGCCAGCGCTTGACGCGCGTTTGCAGGCTGGGCGCGTACGCGGCGATCACCGCGCCGAGCAGCACGATGACCCACGCGAGGTACATCCACACCAGAAAGATCGGCACCGTGGCCAACGCGCCGTACATCACCGAGTAGGTCGGCACCGTCGTCAGGTACCAGCCCAGCAGCTTCTTCGCGAGCTCGAAGCCGATCGTGCTGGCGACACCGCCGGCGAGCGCGTGGCGCCAGCGCACGTGGGTGTTGGGCACGTAGTGGAAGAGACCAGCCAGGCTCGCCGCCAGCAAGCCGAACTCCAAGGTTTCGAGCAGGAAGCTCACGCCGCCGGGCAGCACGCCGACGAAACCTCTCGAGGCCGAGATCGCGTACGACGTGAGGCTCAGGCTCGCACCCAGCACGAGCGGCCCGAGCGTGACCGCGGCCCAGTACACGAGCACGCGCTGCGCGATCGGCCGCGGCTTGCGCACGCGCCAGATGGCGTTGAGCGTGCGGTCTATCGTCAGCATCAGCGCGAGCGCGGTGAAAAACAGCAGCACCAGCCCAACCGTGCCGACGCCCTTGGCCTGCGCCGCGAACCGGGTCAATTCGCGCAGCACCTGGCTGGCGATGTTGTCGGGCACCAGCGCCTGCAGAAAATACTTCTGCAGCGCGGTCTGGAAGGCCGCGAACATCGGGAAGGCCGAGAACACCGCGAGCATCACGGTGAGCAGCGGCACCAGCGAAATGATGGTCGTGAACGTCAGGCTGCCGGCCGTCAGGCCGAGCCGGTCTTCGCGAAAACGTGCGCGCAGCGTGCGCAGCGTGTCCAGCCAGGGCCAGGTCTGGAGGGTCTGGACCAGCTCCGGCAGCTGCTCGTGCACGGCCGACTTGACCATCGAGGGAAGATTCATTGCTGGCATCATAGCCAGCGATGACTGACGCACCTGCTGTTCCCGCCCCCCTGCCTTCGCGAATCGCCTGGACCCGCACCGCGGCCCTCGGCAGCGTGCTTGCGCTGATCGCGCTCGGCCTGGCGTGGGAGCTGTGGCTGGCGCCGACCGGCAGCCGCACGCTCGCGGTCAAGGTGCTGCCGCTGCTGCTGCCGCTGGCGGGCCTGTGGCGCAACCGCATGTACACCTACCGCTGGGTCAGCCTGATGGTGTGGCTGTACTTCACCGAGGGCGTGGTGCGCGCGACCAGCGACCGCGGTGCCGGCGTGCCGCTCGCGATCATCGAGATCCTGTTGTGCCTGGTCTTGTTCGCGGCGTGCGCGGCGCACGTGCGCTGGCGCCTGCGGGCCGCGAAGGAGGCTGCCGCATGAACTGGCTGGACGACATTCGCGCCGTGGTCGGTGCGGCCAACGTGCTCGAGGGCGACGCGCTGGCCGCGTACGAGCTCGACTGGCGCAAGCGCTACCACGGGCGCGCGCTCGCGGTGGTGCGGCCCGCGTCGACGCCGGAGGTGGCCGCCGTCGTGCGCGCCTGCGCGGCGCAGCGCGTGGCCATCGTCACGCAGGGCGGCAACACCGGGCTGGTCGGCGCTTCGGTGCCGGACGCATCGGGCACGCAGCTGCTGCTGAGCCTGACGCGCATGAACCGCGTGCGGGGGATCGATGCCGCGAACCTGACGATGACCGTCGATGCCGGCTGCATCCTGCAGCAGGTGCAGGAGGCGGCGGCCGCGCAGGGCCTGCTGTTTCCGCTGAGCCTGGCCGCCGAGGGCAGCTGCACGATCGGCGGCAACCTCGCGACCAACGCCGGCGGCACGCAGGTGCTGCGCTATGGCAATGCCCGCGAGCTGTGCCTCGGGCTCGAAGTCGTCAATGCCTCGGGCGAGGTCTGGAACGGCCTGACCGGCCTGCGCAAGGACAACACCGGCTACGACCTGCGCCACCTGTTCGTCGGCAGCGAAGGCACGCTCGGCGTGATCACCGGCGCGACGCTGAAGCTCTACCCGCAACCCGCGGCCTCCGGCACCGCGCTCGCGGCGCTCGGCTCGCTCGACGACGCGGTCGCGCTGCTGCAGCTCGCGCAATCGCGCCTGGGCGCGAGCCTGACCGGCTTCGAGGTGATGGGCGGCTATGCGCTCGACCTGGTGCGCCAGCACTTTCCGCAGCTCGCCCAGCCGCTGCCGCCGGGCGCCTGGACCGTGCTGCTCGAGCAGTCCGACAGCGAAAGCGCGGCCCACGCCCACGCCTTGTTCGAAGCCCTGCTCGAGACCGCGCTCGAACGCGGGCTGATCACCGACGCGGCGGTGGCTGCGAGCCTCGAGCAGGCCAAGGCGATGTGGCACTTGCGTGAATCGATTCCGATGGCGCAAAGCGTCGAAGGCCCGAACATCAAGCACGACATCGCGCTGCCGATCTCGGCCATCAGCGCCTTCGTCGCGAGCACCGACGCGGCGCTGCTGCGCAGCTTCCCCGGGGTGCGCCTGGTCAACTTCGGGCACCTCGGCGATGGCAACCTGCACTACAACGTGCAGGCGCCGATCGACGCGGACGCCAACGCCTACCTGCGCGAGTTCGAGCACGCGGTCAACACGCTGGTCTTCGATGCCGTCGGCCGGTTCGGCGGCTCGTTCTCGGCCGAGCACGGCATCGGCGCCCTCAAGCGCGACGAGCTCGCGCAGCGCAAGTCCCCGGTGGCCTTGCACATGATGCGTGCGATCAAGCAGGCACTCGACCCGCACAACCTGATGAACCCGGGGCGCATGCTCTGACCGGTTCCGGACGCCGTGTTCCCGACCCTCGACCTTTCTCACGATCGCGACCCGCATGCGCGCGGCTCGGCCTATGGGCGTGCTGCCGCCGCGCAGATCGCGCACAGCCTGGCCACCTACGCCGACCTGTTCGGTGCCTGCGGCATCGCCTGGGACCAGGCCGAGCGCCGCGCCGGCGCTTACCTGTCGGTGGTCGAGGCGCTGGACGCGGACCTCGTCGCCGAGCTGCACGGCATTGCCGAGGGAAGCGGCTGCTCGCTGGCGGCCATCCTGGCCCTGAACTGCCGCACCGAGATCCTCCCCGCCAGCTACCTCAATCCCGCCGCGCCGGACGCGTCCGAGTGCACCGCGATGTGCGTGGCCGCCGAGGCCGGTGCCGCAGGCCACGCCTGGTTCGCGCAGAACTGGGACTGGGTCGGGCGCCAGCGCGCTGCGATGCTGATCCTGAAGACGGTGGACCGCGCGGGTCGGCGCATCACCACGCTGACCGAGGCCGGCATGCTGGCCAAGATCGGCCTGAACGATGCCGGGTTCGCGCTCGGCCTGAACATCGTGCGCTCGCTGCAGGACGGCGAGCGGCCCGGTCTGCCGGTGCACGTGCTGCTGCGCCATCTGCTGTCGTGCGCGTCGGTGGCCGCGGTGCGCGAGCGCCTGCACGCACTGGCGTCGCTGGGCTTCGGTTCATCGTCCAACGTGCCCTGCGCCGATGCGCTGGGCGAGGTCGCCTGCTTCGAAGTGGCCCCGAAGGGCTGGGCCGAGTTGAAACCGGTGAACGGCACGGTGGTCCACACCAACCACTTCCTGTGCGACGCACTCGCACCCCATCAAGCGCCCATCGGTGCGGTGATCTCGAGTGCGCCGCGCCTCGCGACCGCGGCCCGCCACGCCGGCCGCCCCACACTGGGGCTGGCCGAGCTGCAGGCGTTTCTGCGCGACGAATCCGACGGCTACCTGAGCATCTGCCGCTCGCCCGACCCGCTCGTGCCGCCGGCGAGCCGGATGGAAACCGTGGCCGGTATCGTCATCAACCCCCACACCCGGCAGATCTGGATCGCCCCCGACGTGCCGAGCCGGGTGGCGTTTACGGAAGTCCTTTAGTCGTCAATCAAGGCCGCGTGCGCGTGGCCGGCGACAAGCGCTTCCACGGCAGGTCGGCCGGGTCGGCGGCCATCGGGCCGGCGGCCTTGGCGACGATGATCTCGGCGGCGATCGGCGTGAAGTCGGCGCGGAAGTGGTTCGAGCTCTTCACGACGAGGATCTTCATCGCCTCGGGCACGATGCCGACCATGCGGAACAGCTCGCGATCCAGCATCTGCTTCTTGCCGCTCGCCACCGCGACCAGAATGCCCTCGATCTCCAGGCAGGCGCAGGCGCCCAGCTGGACCGTGACGCCGGTCATCATCGGGCCCTTCAGCGTGACGCGGCCGTCGCTCACGGCGCGCACCGTGAACTCGCCCTGCACCGGCGCGTCGCTGTGGGCCCCGGTGAAGGTGGGCACGGCGCGGCCGAGCGCGAGCGTCAGCGTGCTGCCCACGCCCGCGGCGACGGCGCGCGCGGCGGCCTGCGGGTCGGCCATCAAACCGAGCGCGACGCGCCCCGGGAACGTCCGCCCCGCCCCTTGCTCGAGCAGCGCGCGCAGCATGCCGGTGGTGTTGCTGTCGCCGCCGGCGCCGGGGTTGTCCTGCGTGTCGGCGAGCACCACCGGTGCAGCGCTGGTCGCGGCCAGCGCCATGGCCTTGTTGACGGCCTCGCGGGCCTCGAGCAGCTCGCTGCTCCACTGGCTGGTCTCGGCCACGCTCGCATAGAGCCGCTGCACGGCGGCCTCGGCGTGTTCGCCGTGAGCCCACACCATCGGTGCGCACTCGTCGAAGTCGGCAGCCGGGAAGGCCATGCAAAAACTCAGCACGGTGCCGAAGTCGCGATCGAGTTCGATCAGCTCGTCGTAGAGGCTGCGCGCCGGCTCCATCCAGGTGCTTTGCGCGTTCAGCGGGATCAGGAACGGCAGCCGCCGATACGCGATCGGCTCGCGCCGGCCGAGCTTGACGCGCCGCGCCAGCAGCTGCGCGGCGAGCTCGCCGGTGGCGGCCATGTCGACGTGCGGGTAGCTGCGGTACGACACCAGCGCATCGGCCTCGCGCAGCATGCGCAGCGTCACGTTGGCGTGCAGGTCCAGGCTCACGACGATGGGCACGTCGGCGCCGACGGCGTGACGGATGCGCGCGATCAGCTCGCCTTCGCTGTCGTCGACATGCTCGGCCACTGCCGCGCCGTGCAGGTCGAGGTAGACCGCGTCGAAGCCGCCGCGCGCAACGTCTTCCATGATCGAGGCACTGATGCGCTCGAACGCGTCTTCGGTGACATGCGCCGACGGGATCGCCCCGCACCAGCTGCTGGGCACGAGCTGCCAGCCGCGCGTGCGGGCCGCGTCGATGAAGCCGCCGATCGGCAGGTTGACGCCGCGCATCTGCGCCAGCATCGCCGCGCCATGCACGAAGGCCGGGAACGAATCGCCGCGGTTGAACGCGGCCCAGTCGGCCTTGCTGGGTGCGAAGGTGTTGGTTTCGTGCTGGTAGCCGGCGACGAGGACTCTCAAGAATTTGCTCCGGGCGCAGCCGCCAGCAGGCGGCGCGTGTAGTCGTGTTCGGGTTGCGCGTACAGCCGGGCCGTGGCGCCTTCTTCGACGATGCTACCTTGGTGCATCACGATGACCCGGTCGCAGAGCTGCGCCGCCACGCGCAGGTCGTGCGTGATGAACAGCAGCCCGAGACCGAGCTCGGCCTGGATGTCGCGCAGCAACTGGAGGATCTGCGCCTGCACGCTCACGTCGAGCGCGCTGACGGCTTCGTCGGCCACCAGCACACGCGGACGGCAGGCCAGCGCACGCGCGATTGCGAGGCGTTGGCGCTGGCCGCCACTGAACTGCGTCGGGTAGCGCAGCAGGCCTTCGCGCGGCAGCCGCACCTTGTCCATCAGGTCGGCGGCGAGCCGCCGTGCCGCCTCGGGTGTGGCGCCGAAATTCACCGCGCCCTCGATGATGGAATCGCCAACCCTGCGGCGCGGGTTCAGCGACCGGTTCGGGTCCTGGAACACCACCTGCACCTGCGAGCGCAGCGGCCGCAGTCGCGATTCGGCGAGCGTCGCGACTTCGGCGTCGCCCCAATGCACCTCGCCGCCACTCGGGTCGATCAGCCGGATCAGGCAGCGCGCCAGCGTCGACTTGCCCGAGCCCGACTCGCCGACGACGCCGACCGTCTCACCCGCATGCACCGCGAGCGTCGCGCCCTGCAGCGCGTGGGTGTGGCGCGCGCGGTCCATCCAGTCGCGGCTGCCGTAGGTCTTGCGCACCTGGGCGCCGCGCAACAGCGCCGCGCCCGCAGGCGCCGGCCGCGCGGGCGGCGGCGTCATGCTCGGCACGGCGCCGAGCAGCATGCGCGTGTACTCGGCCTGCGGGTGGTTCAACACGTCGTCGCGGGCACCGTATTCGACCGCCAGACCCTGGTTCATCACCAGCACCTGGTCGGCGATCTCGGCGACCACACCCATGTCGTGCGTGATGAACAGCACCGCCATGCCTTGCTCGCTCTGCAGCTCGTTGATGAGGCCGAGCACTTCCTTCTGCGTCGTGACGTCGAGCGCGGTGGTGGGCTCGTCGCAGATCAGCAGCGCAGGCTTCAGGATCACCGCCATCGCGATCACGATGCGCTGGCGCTGACCACCGGAGAGCTGATGCGGGAAGCTGCGCACCATGCGCTGCGGATCGGGCAGCTTGACGCGCGCGAGCACGCGCAGGATCTCGGCCTGGCGCTGCGCGCTCGGCCAGTCGGTATGCGTCTTCAGCAGCTCGTCGATCTGGTCGCCGCAGCTCATCACCGGGTTCAGCGCCGTCATCGGCTCCTGGAACACCATGCCCATGGTCTGGCCGCGCAACGCGCGCAGCCGCTGCGCGCTCGCGCTCAGCAGTGCCTCGCTCTGCAGGCGGATGCCGCCCTGCGTCGCGCGAAGCTCGCGCGGCAGCAAGCCCATCACGGTGGTCGCCATCACCGACTTGCCCGAGCCCGATTCGCCAACCACGCACAGCGTCTGGCCGGCGGCGATGGACAGGCTGATGCCGTGCACCGCATGCGTGCGGTCCGCGCCCTCGGGCAGCGCCACGCTCAAGTCCTCGATCACCAGCACCGGTTCGCTCGCCATCACCGGCCCCGCTTCGCGAACTTCGGGTCGAGCACGTCGCGCAGCCCATCGCCGAGCAGGTTGATCGCGAGCACCGTCGGCACCAGGAACAGCGCCGGGAACAGCACGTTGCCGGGATACTGCGTGAACTGCACCCGGCCCTCGGCCATGATGTTGCCCCAGGTCGGCACGTCGGCCGGCAGGCCCAGGCCGAGAAAGCTCAGGATCGCCTCGGTGAGCACCGCGGACGCCGCGATGAAGGTGCCCTGCACGATCAGCGGCGCGAGCGCGTTCGGCAGGATGTGGCGCCACAGGATCACCGGCGTCGGCGTCGCGAGCGCACGCGCGGCCTCGACGAACGGCTCCTCGCGCAAGGTCAGCACCAGCGCGCGCACGAGACGCGTGACGCGCGGGATCTCAGGGATCGCGATCGCGACAACGACCGTCCACAAGGTCGCGCCCAACGCGGCGACGAGCGCGATCGCGAGCAGGATCGCGGGGATCGCCATCAGCCCGTCCATGAAGCGCATCAGCACCGCGTCGACCGCGCGGAAGTAGCCCGCCAGCATGCCCAGCAGCGCACCGATGCCGATCGCGACAACGGCGGTGAACGCCGCCACCAGCATCGACGTGCGGGTGCCGTAGATCACGCGGCTGTAGATGTCGCGGCCGAAGTTGTCGGTGCCCATCCAGAAGGTATGCATCACCGAGCTGCCATCGATCAGCGCGAACGCGCCACGCTGGCCGGCCTCGGTGTTGACGTTGGCCGAGTCCATCGCCGACGGGTCGACCGTGCCGAGCAAGGGTGCGGTCAACGCGACGGCAAGCAGCGCGACCAGCACCACGGTGCCGAAGCGGAACGCGCTGTTGCGCCAGAGGCGGTGCCAGAGGGCCATGTTGTCAGTGGCTCCTGCTCGACCGGCACGTGCCCAGGCTGCCCGCGTCGGGCATCGCCCACGTTTCTGGATCAGGACGGTGGGGCGCTCTGCGCAGCGAAGTAAAGGAGGAGGCGTCGGCCGCAGGCCGGCGACGGGGGACATGAGCGGAGCAGAGTGCCCCAGCGGCCTGATCTCGCTCCGCCCCCGAGTCGCGGGCATTCATGAACGGCAGCATGTCAGTACCGAATCCGCGGGTCGAGAACCAGGTAGCTCAGATCGACCAGCAGGTTGATCAGCACGTACAGCACGCTGAAGAACAGCACCACGCCCTGGATCACCGGGAAGTCGCGGTTCAGCACCGCGTCGACCGTCAGCGAGCCCAGCCCGGGGATCGCGAACACCGTCTCGGTCACGACCACGCCGCCGATCAGCAGCGCGACGCCGATGCCGATCACGGTGACGATCGGCACCGCCGCGTTCGCGAGCGCATGGCGCAGCAGCACGGCCGATTCCTGGATGCCCTTGGCACGTGCGGTGCGGATGTAGTCCTCGGTCAGCGCCTCGGAGACGGCGGCGCGCGTCACGCGCGCGATCAGCGCGACGTAGATCGTCGCCAGCGTCAACCACGGCAGCACGAGCTGGTAGGCCCAGGCACCCACGCCCTGGCCGGATGGGCCGAACAAACGCCGGTAGCCCTGCACCGGCAGCCAGTGCAGCTTGACCGAGAACAGGTAGATCAGCACGTAGCCGATCACGAACACCGGCACCGAGAAGCCGGCGACCGAAAAGCCCGACAGCACGCGGTCCAGCCAGCCGCCCATGCGCCAGGCCGCGAGCGTTCCCATCGGCACCGAGATCAGCACCGCCAGCAGCATCGTGCCGGCGGCCAGCGACAGCGTCGGCTCGATGCGCTGCGCGATCAGCTCGGTGACGGGCTTGTTCAGGTAGAACGAATAGCCGAGGTCGCCGTGCAACACGCCGGACAGCCAGATCCAGAACTGCGCGAGCAGCGGCTTGGCCAGGCCCAGCTGCGCGCGGATGCGGTCGATGTCGTCGCTGGTCGCGTTGTTTCCGGCGATCACCGCCGCCGGGTCGCCCGGTGTCAGGCGCAGGATCAGGAACACCACCACCGCCACCACCCCGAGCACGGGGACGATGGCGGCGAGGCGCTGGGCCAGGAAGCGGAGCACGTCGCGTGAGCGCTCAGGCCGTCACGACTTCTTGATGTTCCAGTAGACCTGCGCCCCGCCGGGAACGAGCCCGGAGATGTTCGCGCGCAGCGCGGCCGGGTTGTTGTACTGGCCCAGCGGCACGTGCGTGACGGTCTCGAACGCGCGCAGCTGCAGCGCCTCGGCGAGCTTCTTCTTGTCGGCGTCGGTGCCGGCCTGCGCGAACTTGGCCTTCAGCTCTTCGATGGTCTTGTCGTCCTGCCAGCCGAACCAGCCCTTGTCGCCAGTCGCGTTCATCATCGCCATCGTCAGCGGGTTCAGGATGTCGCCCGCGGTCCACGAGGTCATGAAGGCGTTCCAGCCGCCCTTGTCGGGGGCGTCCTTCTTGGCGCGGCGGGCGAGCAGCGTCTGCCAGTCCATCTGCTGCATGTCGACCTTGAAGCCGGCCGCCTCGAGCTGCTGCTTCGCAACCAGCGGCAGCTTGGCGATGCCGGCCAGGTCGGTCGGGCGCATCAGCACGATGGGCTGGCCGTTGTAGCCGGCGTCCTTCAGCATCTGCGCCGCCTTTTTCGGGTCGGCGGTGCCGGTGTAGAGGCCGGTGTTCTCGCTCGCGAACGGCGTGCCGCACGGGAACATGCTCTTGCAGAACTTGAACATGCCGGGCGCACCGACCTGCGTCTTCAGGAACGCCTCCTGGCCCATCGCGACCATCGCGGCGGCACGGATCTTCGGATCGTTGAACGGCGCGTGCAGGTGATTGAAGCGGAAGATGAACTGCAGCCCCGCCGGCTGCGCGTCGACGATCTGGATGCCGGGCGTGGCCTTCAGCGTCGCGTACTGTTCGAAGGTCGGCTGCTCGACGATGTCGACCTCACCGGCCACCAGCGCATTGAACTGGGTCTGCGGGTCGCGGATGATGACCCACTCGACGCGGTCGACGTAGACGTTCTTGCCACCGGTCGTGCCGCTGGGCGGCTCGGCGCGCGGCTTGTACTTCTCGTTCTTCGTATAGACGACGCGCTCGCCGGGCTTGTATTCGTCGGCGACGAACTTGAACGGCCCCGAGCCGATCTGCTCCTTGACCTGCTCGCTGCCCGGCGTGGCCGCGACGCGCGCCGGCATGATGAACGGCACGTTCGACGACGGCTTGCCGAGCGCCTCCAGCATCACGCCGAAGGGCTGGCTGAGCTTGATCACGACGGTCTTCGCGTCGGGCGTCTCGTAGCCGGCGACGCTCTTGGCCATCACGCCCCCGAAGGTGTCGCGGCTGGACCAGCGCTTCAGCGACGCGACCACGTCCGCGCTCGTGACCGGCTTGCCATCATGGAACTCGAGCCCGTCGCGCAGTGTGAAGGTCCATGCCAACGAATCCTTCGAGACGCTCCACTTGTCGACCATCTGCGGCTTGATCTTGCCTTCGGCGTCGGTGCCGAACAGCGTGTCGTAGATCATGTAGCCGTGGTTGCGCGTCACGTAGGCCGTGGTCCAGATCGGATCGAGGATGGTGATGTTGGTCTGCGGCACGACGCGCAGCGTCTTGGCCTGGGCCTGCGCCGCAAGAGGTACCAGCGCGACCGCGGCCAGCGCGGCGATGCAGAGCAGAGAGCGAAGCTTCATCGGGGGGACTCCGGCGGTGAATCGAGGTGGGCGAATGACAGTTCATCGAGCGGGTAGATCGGGCGCACCAGCTTTTCGTAGGCGTAGACGTTCAGGTCGGCGTTGGTCACGCCCTCGCCGGCGCACTCGACGATGTGCGAAGCCAGCGGCTTGAAGGCCGCGCGGTAGTGGATGCGCGACTTCAGCATGATAAATTTCTTGCGGCGCGGATCGATGCCGCAATGCTCGAACACCGCCAGGTCGTAGGGCTCGTGGTGGCGTTCGGTCACGACGATCTGGACCGCGCCGGTGTCGAGCACCGCGGTGCGGCCGAGGTGGGTCTTCAAGCCGGTGTACATCGGGCCGGTGATCGTGACCTCGCCATCGGTGATCGCGCGCACCCGGCCGGTCAGCGTCAACGGCTTGCCAACCAGCGCGATGGAGGGCATGTCGGTCTTGCCGCCGAGCGCGAGCGTGAGCTCGCTGCCCACGCCGGCCGCGATCATCTGCGCCACCGCGGCCGCATCGCGGATCGGCGCGATGGCCACGTCCTCCAGCCCCTGCCGCAGGATCTCGGCCACCACCGCCATCACGTCTTGGGCACCGCCGGAGCCGCAGTTGTCGCAGTGGTCGATCAACAGGATCGGGCCATCCTGCGGACTTTGCCCGAGCTGCTTGGCGCGCGCCACCGACATCACCAGCGGCGGTGCGTGCAGCACCAGTTCATCGCGTCGTTGCCAGGCGATGCCGACCATGTGGTCGGCCACGGCCTGGGCGGTGGCCTGGTCGCCGTCGGTGACGACGACCGCGGAGGTGCCGGTGAACGGCGTGTCGGCGTGCGGAAAGCTGGGCAGCAGTGTGGCCGCCAGCACCGTGCCGTTGCGCTCCATCGCGCGCGCGTAGGCGACGATGTCGCCGGCCGGCCCGTCTTCGGGCGCATGCCGCATCACCGAGGCCAGCAGCGGCAGCCATCGGTAGGCCATCATCGGCCTGATCTCGCCCTTCAGTGCGCGCACCAGCAGCGTGGCGGCGAGCGCGCCGACCTCGTACATGTCGACGTGCGGGTAGGTCTTGTAGCCGGTGATGACGGTCGCGTTCGCGACCATCGCCGGCGACAGGTTGGTGTGATAGTCGAGCGTGACCGCGATCGGCAGATCGGGGGCGATCGCGCGCACGCGGCGCAGGATCTCGCCCTCGGCATCGTCGAAGCCGTGGACCACCATCGCGCCGTGCAGGTCGATGAAGAGCGCATCGCAGCCGGCGCGTACGGCGTCTTCGAGCGGTCGCACGAGCGCCTCGAAGGTGTCGCGCGTCGCCGCGTTGGAAGGCCACGACTCGGCGACGATGGGCACCACGATCTCGGCGCCTTCGCGCTCGGCGATGTCGAGGTAGGCCGCGAACGGCTGGTTGGAGCCACGATGTGCCGCGATCGCGGCGCTGCCGCTCATCGGCCCCGCGCCATGGCCGAACGCCATGATCGGCGTCGGCACCGGCGAGAAGGTATTGGTTTCGTGCTTGATCAGCGCGAGGACAAACTTCTTCTTCTGGCTCATGCGTCGGTTGTAGCAACAAGCGCGCCCAGGACCGCGACACCATCCGCGTGCCCGACCCGGATCACGCGGACTCGACCCCGCACCAGTCGTGCAGAAACTGCGCCAGCGTGGTCGTCACGCGCAGCATGCTGGCCAGCGAGACGGCTTCGTCGATGCCGTGGATGTTGCGCGCTTCGGGGCCGTAGCAGGTGACGGCCGCGTCGAGCATGAGCCGGAAGTGCCGGGCGTCGGTGGTGGCCGTGGTCGCTTCGCGGGCGAGCTCGACGCCATGCACCGTGCGGTGCGCCGCGGCCAGGCACTGCAGGCCGGGGCCGTCCAGGTCGAATTCGCAGCCCGGCGCCTGGAAACCCTCGTAGCGGATGTTCAGCGCGAGGCCGCCGCCCAGCCTCGCCACGGTCGCCTGCACGCAGGCGCTGACGCGGGCCTTCGCAGCCGCGACCGTCATGTCGGGATAGAAGCCGATGCGCACGCCCAGCGTGCAGCTGCACGGCACCGACGAGTTCCATTCGCCGCCGTGGATCTGCCCCAGATTGAAGTTGATCGGGTGGGCGTGCTCGCGGTAGGCCGGATGGCGGTTGGCGGGTTCGTTCCACTCGGCCTCGAGCGTTCTGAGATCGGCCATCACCTCGATGCTGGCCTCGATCGCGCTGACGCCGCTGCTCATGTACGCGGCATGCGCCGGGCGCCCGGTGAGCTCGATGAACAGCCACAGCACGCCGACCTGCGCGCTGATCATGCACTCGCCCAGGGGCTCGGGAATGACGACCACATCGAACGCGCTCAGCCGGCCCGCATTCGCCGCGTTGCGCAGCGCCGAGACGCTTGCCAGCGTGCCGTTGCCGGTGTTCTCTTCTTCGAGCACCGCGTTGAACCCGACCCGGCCGGCCGGCTGCACGCCCAACGCGCGCAAGGCCTTGAAGGCGGCGAGTGTGCAGACGATGCCGGCCTTCATGTCGCCGGCCCCGCGGCCGTACAGCCAGCCGTCTTCGACGCGGGGAGCGAACGGCGGTGTGCGCCACAGCGATTCGGGCCCGGTCGGCACCACGTCGAGGTGGCCGTTGAACAGGACCGAGCGGCCGCCTTCTTGGCGCGGCTCGTGCACCGCGAGGAGGTTGTAGCGCCCGCCATCCGCGCAACAGGGCGGCGAGTACAGCGGCAGGCCCTTGAGTGCCTCGGTGTCGAGCAGGATGCGCTCGGACGCCAGCCCCAGCTCCGCCAAGGCGCGCTCCATGAACTCCGCTGCCGCCTGTTCTGTGCCCGACGGGCTGGCCGCCGCCACGAAGGCGCTCAGGCGCTCGATCATGTAGGGCAGCTGCGCCTGCACCGCCTCTTGAATGCGGGCCGGCGTCAAGCCAACGGCGGGCGCGGCGCCGGTGCGCATAGGATCCATGGTCTGCATGCCGGTCGAGACGCAAGGAGCGTGCCCTACTCGCCGCGCGCCTCGTCGCGCAACCAGGTCGCGAATTCCTGCACCTCGGGCTTGCGCGCCGCCATCGCCGAGCGCACCAGGTAGTAGCTGCGTGGTGACGCGACTGTCTTTTTGAACGGGGCGACCAGGCGCCGATCGCGCAGGATCTGCTTCAGCAAGGGGCTGCGGCCGAGCGCGACGCCCTGGCCGTTGATGGCCGCATTGATGAGCTGATCGAACTGCGAGAAGTGCAGCACGCTGGCGGGCTTCAGATCCTCAAGCTTCATTGCGCGCAGCCAGATCGGCCAGTCCTGCATGTCGGCGCCCGGCCCGGAGTCGAGGTACATCAGCACGTGGTGGCGCAGGTCTTCGGGCGTCTTCAGCGGGCGCGCCGGGTCGCGCAGCAGCTTGGGGGCGCACACCGGCAGCACGACGTCGCCAAACAGCAGCTCGGCGCCCTCGTCGATCCCGTCCTCCGCCTGATAGCGCACCGCCAGATCGAACCCGTCGCGGTTCAGATTCACCAGCTTGTAGCCGGCCGAGATGCGCACGTCGACGTCCGGCCGCGCCGTGGTGAAGCCGGACAGCCGCGGAATCAGCCACAGCCCAGCGAATCCCGGCGTGGTCGTGACGACCACGGTTTTTGCGCGCCGATCGCGCTTGAGTTCGCCGCTGACGGCGTGCAGCTGGCCCAGCACCTCGCCGACGGCCTGAAACAGCGTCTGGCCATCGTCGGTCAGGCGCAGCGCGCGGTGCAGGCGCCGAAACAGCGCCAGGCCGTAATGATCTTCGAGCGCGGCGATCTGGCGGCTCACTGCCGACTGCGTCAGCGCGAGTTCGTCGGCCGCCTTCGTGAAGCTCAGGTGCCGCGCGGACGCCTCGAAGGCTTCGAGCTGGTCGAGCGGCGGCAGGTCGTAGTGGCGCATGTTGACATTCCAAACTCGCATGCAAGCCATTCGAACTGACCGTTTGAGCTCGCGCGTCTTCTCGACCAGACTGTAGCCAAGCCTCCTCCAAAAGGGAAGGTCTGGTTTGAAGCGCACCATGCTGCAGCTTCATGCAAGGAACCAACACCATGAACACCAACGACCTCCGTCCCGCTTCGATCAGCTTGCCGAAAGGCGCGATTCACCGTCTGCCGAAGGGCCGCGGTCAGCGCATCGAGTCGCTGCGCGGCAGCCTGTGGGTCACGATCGACAACGACCGGCGCGACATCCTCGTGAACCCGGGCAAGGGCTTCAGCATCGACCGCGACGGCGACACCTTGATCAGCGCGCTCGACGACGCCCGTTTCGTGGTGTTGAATCCGGTCTGACGCGGGCCGAGCGCGAACGCACCTTCGCCCGGAGCTCGATCTACTGGACCGTGCTCTTCAAGGGTTCGGGCACCGGTAACGAGACGACCTCGATGCCCTCTTCGCGGAGCGCGTCGGCATCTTCCGACGACGCGCGGCCGCGAATGCCGCGTTCGCGCGCCTCGCCGTAGTGGATGCGGCGCGCTTCCTCGGGGAAACGGTCGCCGACATCCTCGGTCTTGCTGATGACCTCGCGCACGGCGCGCAGCCACTGCCCCTGGGCGCGGGCCTGCGCCAGGTCGATGGTGGACGGAACCGGTGGCGCCTCGCCGCGCTGGGTCGACACGTTCAGGCGCGGTGCGCTCGGCAGCCGGGTGATCGTCTTGTCGTCGCACATCGGGCAGGCCATCAGGCCTTGCTCGCCCTGGGCCACAAAATCGTCGTCCGAGCTGAACCAGCCCTCGAAGCGGTGATCGCGTGCACAACGCAGGTTCAAGACCTTCATGCTGCGATTATCGGTGCGTCAGGGCACGGCGTGCCAATCGAGCGTCCAGCGCCCCGTGCGCCAGTTCTCGAGCCAGTGCATGCCGATCAAGGTCTTGGCATCGGTGAGCTCGCCGCGCCGGGCCATCTGCTGGAGTTCGTCTAGGCTGGCGCTGTCCACCTCGAGGAACTCGCCCACGTCCAGCTGGCGCTCACCGAGCGTCAGGCCACGCGCGAACCAGACCTCGATGCCTTCGTTCGAATACGCGATCGCGTTGTGCAGGATGCCGGCACGCGCCCATTCGGTCGCGCGGTAGCCGGTCTCCTCGATCAGTTCGCGGATCGCGCAGTGCAGCGGCGGCTCGCCCGCTTCGAGCTTGCCGGCCGGAAACTCGGTCATCACCCGGGCCAGCGGGTAGCGCCACTGGCGTTCGATCACGAGCCGGCCATCATCCAGCAGCGGCACGATCATCACGGCACCGGGGTGCACGATGTACTCGCGCTGCGCGGTTCCACCGTCGGGCAGGCGGATCTGGTCGCGGCGCACGTCGAGAAAGGCGCCGCGGTAGGCCTGCTCGGAAACCAGCGTCTCCTCGCGCAGCTGCGCGTCGTCGTCGGCCGGGGCAGCTGCGCTCAAGTCGCCAGCGCCTGGACGATGGCCTGCACGCACAGCGTCATCAGCCAGCCGGGCAGGATGCCGAACAGCAGCACCGCGGCACCGTTCAGCGAGAGCACGGCGCGCACTTCGCCGCTGCTGACGATCGGGCTCGTGTCGAGCGGCTCGTCGAAGTACATGACCTTGATCACGCGCAGGTAGTAGTACGCGCCGACCAGCGACAGCAGCACCGCCGCGATCGCCAGCCAGAGGTAGCCGGCGACATTGGTCGACACCAGCGATTGCAGCACCGAGAGCTTGGCGTAGAAGCCGACCGTCGGCGGCAGGCCGGCGAGCGACAGCATGAAGATCGTCATCACCAGCGCGAACCACGGGCTGCGGCGCGCGAGGCCCTTCAGGTCGTCGATCTGCTCGGCCTCGAAGCCCTGGCGCGACAGCAGCATGATCATGCCGAAGCTGCCCAAGGTGGTCAGCACGTAGGTGACGATGTAGAACATCGACGACGCGTACGAATTGCCGGCCGACACCGTGTTGTCGTAGACCACGCCGGAGCACAGCCCGAGCAGCATGAACCCCATCTGCGCGATGCTCGAGTACGCGAGCATGCGCTTCAGGTTGGACTGCGCGATCGCGACAACATTGCCCAGCAGCATCGAGCCGATCGACAGCACGACCAGCATCTGCTGCCAGTCGGCCGCGCGCCCCAGCATGCCTTCGACGAGCAGGCGGATCGTGATCGCAAACGCGGCCAGCTTCGGCGCCGCGCCGATCAGCAGCGTGATCGCGGTCGGCGCGCCCTGGTAGACGTCCGGCACCCACATGTGGAACGGCACCGCGCCGAGCTTGAAGCCCAGGCCGGCGACGATGAACACGACCGCCAGCACCATCACGCTCTGGTTGATCTGGCCGGTGCCGATGGCCTTGTAGACCTCGGGGATGTCGAGCGAGCCGGTGGCGCCGTACATCATCGACAGACCGTAGAGCAGGAAGCCGCTCGCCAGCGCGCCTAGCACGAAATACTTCATCGCCGCTTCGGTCGCATCGGCGTGATCGCGCCGCATCGCCACCAGTGCGTACAGGCTCAGCGACATCAGTTCCAGGCCCAGGTAGACGACCAGGAAGTTGTTCGCCGACAGCATCACGCCGATGCCCAGCAGCGAGAACAGGCTGAGCGTGAACAGCTCGCCCTTCAGGATCTCGCGCTCGGCCGCGTAGGGACGCGCATAGACCAGCGCGACCATCACCGCCAGGGTCGAGAACAATCCGAGCAGGTGGCCCATCGGATCGGCGACGACCATGCGCTGCATCGCGTAGTGCGTCTCGCCGCTGTTGAACGCGCTCAGGTGCATCAGCGCGACGGCCGCGAGCGTCGCCTGCGTCAGCAGGTAGGTGGGCAGGCGCCGCGGGTGCGTGACCCACAGGTCAACCATCGCGACGACCAACGCGCACGACAGCAGAACGATCTCGGGGCCGATGGCGGACCAGTTCATCTGATTCATGGTGATTACTGGCTGGGGATCTTGCTGACGGCCACGTGCTTGAGCAGCCCGTCGACGGAAACGTGCATCACGTCGGTGAACGGCTTCGGGTACACGCCCATGAACAGCACCGCGATGGCGAGCAGCGCGAGCATGCCGAACTCGCGCGCGTTGATGTCGGCGAGCTCGCGCACGTGGTCGTTGGCGACCGCGCCGAAATAGACCCGCTTGACCATCCACAGCGTGTACGCCGCGCCGAAAATCAGCGTGCTCGCGGCGATGAAGCCGAACCAGAAGTTGTACTTGACGGCGCCGAGGATGACCATCCATTCGCCGACGAAGCCGGCGGTGCCCGGCAGGCCGCAATTGGCCATCGCGAACAGCACCGCGAAGGCAGCGAACTTCGGCATCGTGTTGGTCACGCCGCCGTAGGCCGCGATCTCGCGCGAATGGACCCGGTCATACAACACGCCGATGCACAGGAACATTGCGCCCGACACGAAACCGTGCGACACCATCTGCACGATGCCGCCCGACATGCCGAGCTCGTTGAAGATGAAGAAGCCGAGGGTCACGAAACCCATGTGCGCGACCGACGAATAGGCGACCAGCTTCTTCATGTCCTGCTGCACCAGCGCGACGAAGCCGATATAGACGACGGCAATCAGCGACAGCGCGATCATGAAGCCGGCCCACTTGTGGCTCGCGTCCGGCGTGATCGGCAGCGAGAAGCGCAGAAAGCCATACGCGCCGAGCTTCAGCATGATCGCGGCCAGCACCACCGAGCCGCCGGTGGGCGCCTCGACGTGGGCATCCGGCAGCCAGGTGTGCACCGGCCACATCGGCACCTTCACCGCGAACGCGAGCAGGAACGCGAAGAACAGGTAGCTCTGCGCCGTCATGCCGAGCGGCAGCTTGTGCCAGGTCAGGATGTCGAAGCTGCCGCCGGACTTGTAATACAGGAAGATCAACGCGACCAGCATCAGCAGCGAGCCGGCCAGCGTGTACAGGAAGAACTTGAACGCCGCATAGACGCGCCGCGGCCCGCCCCACACGCCGATGATCAGGTACATCGGGATCAGCGTGGCTTCGAAGAACACATAGAACAGCAGGCCGTCGAGCGCCGCGAACACGCCGATCATCAGGCCGGACAGGATCAGGAACGCGCCCATGTACTGGTTCACGCGGCTCGTGATCACCTGCCAGGCCGAGATCACGACGATGACGGTGATGAACGCGGTCAGCGGGATGAACCACATCGACAGGCCATCGACGCCGAGGTGGTAGTGCACGTTGAAGCGCTCGATCCAGTCGAACTTCTCGGTGAACTGCATCGCGGCGGTCGTGGTGTCGAAGCTGCCGATCAACGGCAGCGTGACGACCAGCCCGAGCAGCGCAGCGACCAGCGCCGCCCAGCGCACCGCGCCGACGTGCTCATCGCGGCCGAAGCCGAGCAACAGGATGCCCGCAAGAATCGGCAGCCAGATGGCGAAACTCAACAAACCCATTTTCTTGTTCTCCGCGCCTGTTCTCGACTAGATGCCTGCCCAAACCCGGAACGGGCTCCACCACAGCATCCATGTCATCAGGCCGATCACGCCCATGATCATCACCAGCGCGTACCAGTACAGGTGACCGGTCTGCAGGCGTTTGCCGATCGCGGCGATGCCGCCGACCGCGCTCGCCGATCCGTTGATCAGGACGCCGTCGATCAGGCCTTCGTCGCCGCCCTTCCACAGGCCGGTACCGGTCAGGCGCGCCAGGCGTGCGAGCACGTTCTCGTTGAACCAGTCGAAGTAGTACTTGTTGTCGAGCAGCTCGTAGACGAACGAGAAGCGCGCTCGGATCGCGGCTGGGATTTCCGGCTTGAGCATGTAGAACACGTAAGCCGTGAGGACCCCCGCGAGCGCCAGCCAGAACACCGGCGAGGCGAGTGCGTGTACAGCCATCGCCGCCGGTCCATGGAAGGCCTCGGCGAGTTCCTTCATCGCCTCGTGATGCTCGGCGTCGATGACGATGGCGCCCTTGAAGAATTCTCCGAACAGCATTGGCGCGATCGTCAGGTAGCCGATGATCACCGACGGAATCGCGAGCGCCACCAGCGGCACCCAGACGACCCAGGGCGACTCGTGCGGCACGTGTACGTGCGTGTGGCCGTGTTCGTCGGCATGGTCGTGCTCGCCGGGGAACGGCTTGTGCCGGAAACGCTCCTCACCGTGGAAGACCAGGAAGTACATCCGGAACGAATAGAAGGCGGTCACGAACACGCCGATCATCACCGCGGCATACGCAAAGCCCGAACCCCACAGGTGGCTCTCGTGCACCGCCTCGATGATGCTGTCCTTCGAGTAGAAGCCGGCGAACAGCGGCGTGCCGATCAGCGCCAGCGAACCGAGCAGCGACGTGATCCAGGTGATCGGCATGTACTTGCGCAGGCCGCCCATGTTGCGGATGTCCTGGTCGTGGTGCATGCCGATGATCACCGAGCCGGCGCCGAGGAACAGCAGCGCCTTGAAGAACGCGTGCGTCATCAGGTGGAACACCGCGACCGAATACGCCGACGCGCCGAGCGCGACCGTCATGTAGCCGAGCTGGCTCAGGGTCGAGTACGCGACGACGCGCTTGATGTCGTTCTGAATGATGCCGAGGAAGCCCATGAACAGCGCGGTGATCGCGCCGATCACCATCACGAAGCTCAGCGCCGTGTCCGACAGCTCGAACAGCGGCGACATGCGCGCGACCATGAAGATGCCGGCCGTCACCATCGTCGCGGCGTGGATCAGCGCGGAGATCGGTGTCGGGCCTTCCATCGAATCGGGCAGCCAGACGTGCAGCGGGAACTGCGCGCTCTTGCCCATCGCGCCGATGAACAGGCAGATGCAGGTCACGGTGATCAGCATCCACTCGCCACCGAACAACGGAAGGGGGAATGCCAGCTTCGCGAGTTCGGGGCCTTTCGCGAACGCCTCGCCATAGTTCAGCGTGTTGCCGAACGCGACGATGAGCCCGATGCCGAGGATGAAACCGAAGTCGCCGACGCGGTTGACGAGAAAGGCCTTCAGGTTCGCGAAGATCGCGGTCGGCTTCGTGTACCAGAAGCCGATCAGCAGGTACGACACCAGGCCCACCGCCTCCCAGCCGAAGAACAGCTGCAGGAAGTTGTTGCTCATCACGAGCATCAGCATCGAGAACGTGAACAGCGAGATGTAGCTGAAGAAACGCTGGTAGCCCGGGTCTTCCTCCATGTAGCCGATGGTGTAGATGTGCACCATCAGCGAGACGAAGGTGACGACGCACATCATCATCGCGGTCAAGCCGTCGACGAGGAAGCCGATCTCCATCTTCAGCGTGCCGACGGTCATCCACTCGTACACAGTGGCGTTGAAGCGCGCACCATCGAGCACGGCGAGCAGGGTCTGGATCGAGATGACCAGAGAGATCGCCACGCCGATGCAGGTGATCCAGTGCGCGCCCTTGCGGCCGATGGCCTTGCCGAACAGGCCGGCCGCGATCGCACCGACCAACGGCGCCAGCGGCACCGCGAGCAGCAGGTTCTGAGAGAGTTGTGCTGACATGGTTGGATCAGCCCTTCAGCGCGTCGAGCTCGTCGACATTGATCGTGGCGCGGTTGCGGAACAGCACGACCAGGATCGCCAGGCCGATCGCCGACTCGGCCGCGGCGACGGTGAGGATGAAGAACACGAACACCTGCCCCGCCATGTCGCCGAGGTAGTGCGAGAACGCGACGAAGTTCAGGTTGACCGCGAGCAGCATCAGCTCGATCGCCATCAGCAGCACGATCAGGTTCTTGCGGTTCAGGAAGATGCCGATCACCGACAGCGCGAACAGGATCGCGCCGAGCGACAGGTAGTGGCTCAGATTGACCGGTCCGAGGATCATTTCTTTTCTCCTGCGGTGGGCGCAGCGGGGGCATCGATGGCCGGCACCGGATCCGGCGCTTCGACGAAGGCGTCCATCTTCACGATGCGCATCCGGTCCGCGGCACGCACACGCACCTGATCCGACGGATTCTGGTATTTCGAATCCTTGCGCTTGCGCAAGGTCAGCGCGATCGCCGCGATGATCGCCACCAGCAGCAGCACCGCCGCGATCTGCAACGGGTACAGGTACTTGGTATAGACCTCGATGCCCAGCAGCTTGGTGTTTCCGAGCTTCAGCGCTGCGGCGTCCAGCACCGGCGCCTCCAGCACGCGGGTGCCCGGGATGAGCACCGCAGCCATTTCCAGCGCGATGATCACGCCCACGACTGCGGCCACCGGGAAGTGCTTCCAGAAACCCTCGCGCAGTTCCTCGGAACCGACGTCCAGCATCATCACGACGAACAGGAACAGCACCATCACCGCGCCGACGTAGACGAGCACCAGCACGATGGCGAGAAACTCGGCGCGCAGCAGCATCCAGATGCACGCCGCGTTGAAGAACGCGAGCACCAGGAACAGCGCCGCGTACACCGGGCTGCGCGCGGTGATGACACGAAACGATGCGAACAGCAGAACGCCTGAGAAGACGTAGAAGAGCGCGGTGTTGATATCCATGTTGTTGTTTGCGCGACGGCTCAGCGGTACTTCGCGTCCGCCTCCTTGGCCTTCGCGATCTCGCTTTCGTAACGGTCGCCAACGGCCAGCAGCATGTCCTTCGTGAAGTACAGGTCGCCGCGCTTCTCGCCGTGGTACTCGAAGATGTGGGTCTCGACGATCGAGTCGACCGGGCAGCTCTCCTCGCAGAAGCCGCAGAAGATGCACTTGGTCAGGTCGATGTCGTAGCGTGTGGTGCGGCGCGAGCCGTCGTCGCGTACTTCGCTTTCGATCGTGATCGCCAGCGCCGGGCAAACCGCTTCGCACAGCTTGCAGGCGATGCAGCGCTCTTCGCCGTTTTCATAGCGGCGCAACGCGTGCAGGCCGCGAAAACGCGGCGACAACGGCGTCTTCTCTTCGGGGAACTGCACCGTGATCTTGCGCGACCAGAAATGACGGCCGGTCAGGGCCATGCCCTTGAACAGTTCGCCAAGCAGAAAGCTCGAGAAGAAGTCTTTGACAGGTGATGCGGTGGTGGCCATGTGTGCGCCTCTCACTTCCAGATATTCCAGGGAGACTGGATCCACAGCCCGACAACGACCAGCCACACCAGCGTGACCGGGATGAAGATCTTCCAGCCCAGACGCATGATCTGGTCGTAGCGGAAGCGCGGGAAGCTCGCGCGAACCCAGAGGAACACGGTCACGACGCAGAAGGTCTTGCCGAAGAGCCAGGCCCAGTTCCAGAACCAGGACGTTTCGGTGATCCACGCCGGCGTCGTCATGCCGAACAGTGCGAACGAGACCGGCGCCGTCCAGCCGCCCAGGAACATGATCACGGTCAGCACGCTGATCAGGATCATGTTCGCGTATTCGGCGAGGAAGAACATCGCGAACGCCATGCCCGAGTACTCGACCATGTGGCCGGCGACGATTTCGGATTCGCCTTCGACCACGTCGAATGGATGGCGGTTGGTTTCGGCCAGGCCCGAGATGAAGTAGACGAGGAAGATGGGCAGCAGCGGCAGCCAGTTCCACGACAGGAAGGTCGCACCAATCGACGCGAACGTGCCGCGCCCCTGGCCGAGCACGATCTCGCTCATGTTCAGGCTGCCGCTGACCATCAGCACGACGACCATCGCGAAGCCCATCGCGATCTCGTAGCTGACCATCTGCGCCGACGCGCGCAGCGCGCCGAGGAACGCGTACTTCGAGTTCGAGGCCCAGCCGGCGATGATCACGCCGTAGACCTCCATCGACATGATCGCCATCAGGAACAGCAGCCCGGCATTGACGTTGCCGAGCGCGACGTCGGGGCCGAACGGCACGACCGCCCAGGCGGCGAGCGCCGGCATGATCGTCATCACCGGGCCGAGGAAGAACAGGCGCTTGTTCGCCGCGGTCGGGACGATGATCTCCTTGAAGATCAGCTTCACCGCGTCGGCGATCGGCTGCAGCAGGCCAAGCGGGCCGACCCGGTTCGGGCCCGGGCGGATCTGGCTCCAGCCGATGGCCTTGCGTTCCCACAAGGTCAGGTAGGCGACGCAGATCATCAGCGGCAGCACGAGCGCGACGATCTTGACGATCGCCCACACGACGGGCCAGACCGGACCGAGCACAGAGCTGCCGACGGAAGTGATGGTGTCGAGCATGGTCATCAGGCCTTCTCGACCGCGATGGCGCCGAACATCGCGCCCAGGGTCGCGGTGTCGGCATGGCCGGCCGGCACGCGCACGGCGGTGTCGGCGAGCGTGGCGTCGAGTCGCGCCGGCAGCACCGCCTGCGCGCTGCCTTGCGAGACGCGCACCTTGTCGCCGGCGTTCAGGCCAAGCCGAGACCACAGCGCCGCCGGCAAGCTCGCGAACGGCGCACGCGCATCGGCCGTGAGCTGCAGCGAGGTCGCGCGGCGCACCAGCGAGTCGGTCGAATAGATCGGCACGTCCGCCACACGCTCGAACTTCGGCTCGAGGCCGTTCAGCGCCGTTGCGGCGGCCGCCGCGGCCGCGCCGGCGTTGCTCAGGCGTGCGGCGATCGTCGCCACGTCACCCAGCGCTTCGGCGCGCACCTCTTCCGAGGTCTCGAAGTCGAAGCCCTTCAAGCCGAGGGTGTTGCCGAGCACGCGCAGCACCTTCCAGGCCGGCCGCGTTTCGCCGAGCGGCTTCACGACGCCGTGGAAGCTCTGCACGCGACCTTCGGCATTGACGAAGGTGCCGGAGGTTTCGGTGAACGGGGAGATCGGCAGCAGCACATCGGCCACATCGTGCGCGGCGGTCTTGAACGGCGTCAGCACGACCACCATCTCGGCCGCGTTCAGCGCAGCGCTCGCGGCGGCAGCGTTCGCGGCATCGAGCGCGGGCTCGACGTTCAGCAGCACGCAGGCCTTCAGCGGTGAAGCACTATCGGCCCCCAGCATCTGCCCGGCGTTGAGGCCGCCGTTCTTCGGCAGCGCGCCGACGAGCTGGGCGCCGACGCTGTTCGCGGCCTCGGTCAGGTAGCCGACGCTCGCCCCGGTCTGCGCGCCGATCCAGTTCGCGAGCGCGAGCAGGCTGCTCGCCTGCGGGTGCTGGGCGGCGGCGTTGCCGAGCAGGATGGCCTTGCGCTCGCCGCTCAGCAAGGAGACGGCGATCGCCTTGGCGGCGTCGCTCGCCTGGCCGGGCACCGGCGCGGCGGTGTTCGTGCTCGCGCCGACGGCGGTGGCGACATCGGCCAGCGCCTGCAGCCAGCCGCTCGGTGCGACGCTCTGGGTGGAGGCCATCGCCATCAGCCAGTCGTCGTGCACGGCATGGATGCTGTGCACCTTCGCGCCCTTGCGCGTGGCCTGGCGGATGCGTTGTGCGAGCAGCGGGTGGTCCTTGCGCAGGAACGAACCGACGACGAGCACGCGCTGAAGATTGGTCAGCGACGCGATCGACGTGCCGAGCCACCGAGCCGAAGGCGAGCCGGGGGCCGCGCCGCTGCCCGTGTCGCTGAAATCGGCGTGGCGCGTGCGGTGATCGATGTTCTCGCTGCCCAGCCCGCGCACCAGCTTCGCGAGCAGGTGCAGTTCTTCGACCGTGCTGTGCGCGGACCCCAGCGCGCCGATGCTCTGGGCGCCGTGATCGACACCGATCTGCGTCAGGCCGCGGCTCACGTATTCGAGCGCGGTTTGCCAGTCGACCGACTTCCACGCCCCGCCCTGCTTGATCATCGGCGCGGTCAGGCGGTCGCTGCCGTTCAGCGCTTCATAGGAGAAGCGGTCGCGATCCGCGATCCAGCACTCGTTGACCTCTTCGTTTTCCAGCGGCACGACGCGCAGCACCTGGTTGTTCTTGACCTGAACGATCAAGTTGGCCCCCAGGCTGTCGTGCGGACTCACGCTCTTGCGGCGCGACAGCTCCCAGGTGCGGGCGCTGTAGCGGAACGGCTTGCTGGTCAGCGCACCGACCGGGCAGACGTCGATCATGTTGCCGGAGAGCTCGGAGTCGATCGTCTCGCCGACGATGGTCGTGATCTCGGAGTGCTCGCCGCGGTGGATCATGCCCAGCTCCATCACGCCGGCGACTTCCTGGCCGAAGCGCACGCAGCGGGTGCAGTGGATGCAGCGGCTCATCTCTTCCATCGAGATCAGCGGGCCGACGTTCTTGTGGAAGACGACGCGCTTTTCTTCGTTGTAGCGCGTGCTCGACGCGCCGTAGCCGACCGCCAGATCCTGCAGCTGGCACTCGCCGCCCTGGTCGCAGATCGGGCAGTCGAGCGGGTGGTTGATCAGCAGGAACTCCATCACGCCCTTCTGGGCCTGGAGTGCCTTCGCGCTCTTGGTGCGCACGATCATGCCCTGCGTCACCGGCGTGGCGCAGGCCGGCATCGGCTTCGGCGCCTTCTCGACGTCGACCAGGCACATGCGGCAGTTGGCCGCGATGCTGAGCTTCTTGTGATAGCAGAAGTGCGGGATGTAGGTGCCGGCCTTGTCGGCGGCATGCATCACCATGCTGCCTTCGAGCACCTCCACCTTCTGGCCGTCGAGTTCGATTTCGATCATGTTCTTAGGCTGCGACCGTTTGTGCAGAAACCGCGACCTTGGCGGTCTTGTGCTCGATGAGGTGGACGAACTCGTCGCGGAAGTGTTTGATCATCGCGCGCACCGGCATCGCCGCGGCATCGCCGAGCGCGCAGATCGTGCGGCCCTGGATGTTGTCGGCGACCGAGTTCAAGAGCTCGATATCTTCCATCCGGCCTTCGCCCTTCGCGATGCGATCGACCATGCGGAACAGCCAGCCGGTGCCCTCGCGGCACGGCGTGCACTGGCCGCAGCTTTCGTGCATGTAGAAGTACGACAGGCGCAACAGGCTCTTGACCATGCAGCGGCTGTCGTCCATCACGATCACCGCGCCCGAGCCCAGCATCGAACCGGCCTTGGCGATGCTGTCGTAATCCATCGTCAGCTCGTTCATGATGCTGGCGGGCAGCACCGGCGCCGACGAGCCGCCGGGAATCACGGCCTTCAGCGTGCGGCCGGGACGGACACCCCCGGCGAGTTCGAGCAGCTTGCTGAATGGGGTGCCGAGCGGGATCTCGAAGTTGCCCGGCTTCTGCACATCGCCGACGACCGAGAAGATCTTCGTGCCGCCGTTGTTCGGCTTGCCGATCGCCAGATATGGCGCACCGCCGTTGCGGATGATCCACGGCACCGCGGCGAAGGTTTCGGTGTTGTTGATCGTCGTCGGCTTGCCGTACAGGCCATAGCTCGCCGGGAACGGCGGCTTGAAGCGTGGCTGGCCCTTCTTGCCCTCGAGCGATTCGAGCAGCGCGGTTTCTTCGCCGCAGATGTAGGCGCCGAAACCGTGTGCGGCATGCAGCTGAAAGCTGAACGACGACCCGAGCAGGTTGTCGCCCAGATAGCCCGCGGCGCGCGCCTCTTCGAGGGCTGCCTCGAAGCGTTCGTAGACCTCGAAGATCTCGCCGTGGATGTAGTTGTAGCCGACCTTGATGCCCATCGCATACGCCGCGATCGCCATGCCTTCGATGACGATGTGCGGGTTGAACATCAGGATGTCGCGGTCCTTGCAGGTGCCCGGCTCGCCCTCGTCCGAATTGCAGACCAGGTACTTCGCACCGGGAAACTGGCGCGGCATGAAGCTCCACTTCAGCCCGGTCGGAAAGCCCGCACCGCCGCGGCCGCGCAGGCCCGAAGTCTTGACCTCGGCGATCACCTGATCCGGAGTCATGCCCTTGCCTTCACCGAGCTCGAGGATCTTGCGCAAGGCTTGGTAGCCACCGCGCGCCTCGTAGTCCTTCAGGCTCCAGTTCTTGCCGTCCAGTCCGTCGTAGATCTGCGCGCCGATGTGGCGGTCGTGAAAGCAGGTCTCGACACCCGTGGCCTGAAACTTGGACAAATCCAATTGCGGGTTCATGGCTTGTGTGCCTTCAGCGTCTCGAGCAGTTCGTCGAGCCGCGCGTTGTTCATGAAGCTCACCATCTGGCGGTCGTTCACCAGCATCACCGGCGCGTCGGCGCAGGCGCCCAGGCATTCGCTCTTCTGCACCGTGAACAGGCCGTCGGCCGTCGTGCCGCCCTCTTCGACGCCGAGTTGGTGGCACAGGTGATCGAGCGCCTGCTGGCCGTCGCGCAACTGGCAGGGCAGGTTCGTGCAGACGTTGAACTTGAAGCGACCCAGCGGCTGCTGGTTGTACATGTTGTAGAAGGTCGTGACCTCGTGCACCGCGATCGGCGGCATGCGGAGGACCTCGGCGATGACCTTCTCGCTCTCGGCCGAGACGAAGCCCTGCTCCTGCTGCACGATCGCCAGGCAGGCCATCACGGCGGACTGTTTCTGCTCGGCCGGGTACTTCGCGACTTCCTTGTCGAAGCGCGCACGGGTGGCTTCAGTGATCACCGGTCGATCTCTCCGAAAACGATGTCCATCGTGCCGATCAGCGCGACCGCGTCGGCAATCATGTGGCCGCGCGACAGCTCGTCGAGCGAGGCCAGGTGCGGGAAGCCGGGCGGGCGGATCTTCAGGCGGTACGGCTTGTTCGCGCCGTCGCTGACGATGTAGATGCCGAACTCGCCCTTCGGGTGCTCGACCGCGGCGTAGGCCTCGCCTTCGGGCACGTGGAAGCCTTCGGTGAAGAGCTTGAAGTGGTGGATCAGGTCTTCCATGCCGCTCTTCATGTCGAGACGCGACGGCGGTGCGACCTTGTGGTTGCTCGTGATCACCGGGCCGTCGTTGGCACGCAGCCAATCGACGCACTGCTTGATGATGCGGTTCGCCTGACGCATCTCTTCGACGCGAACCAGGTAGCGGTCGTAGGTGTCGCCGTTCACGCCCAGCGGCACATCGAAATCCACCTTGTCGTAGACGTCGTAGGGTTGGTGCTTGCGCAGGTCCCACAGCACGCCGGAGCCACGCAGCATCGCGCCGGTGAAGCCGAGGTTCAGCGCGCGTTCGGGCGTGACGATGCCGATGCCGACGGTGCGCTGCTTCCAGATGCGGTTGTCGGTCAGCAGGGTTTCGTAGTCGTCGACGCACTTCGGGAAGCGCTTGACGAAGTCGTCGATGAAGTCGAGCAGCGAGCCCTGGCGGTTCTCGTTCAGCTGCGATATCGCCTTGGCATTGCGGATCTTCGAGGCCTTGTACTGCGGCATCACGTCCGGCAGGTCGCGGTACACGCCGCCCGGGCGGAAGTAGGCCGCATGCATGCGGGCACCCGAGGCCGCCTCGTACATGTCGAACAGGTCTTCGCGCTCGCGGAAGCAGTAGATGAAGATGTTCATCGCACCGCAGTCGAGCCCGTGCGCGCCCAGCCACATCAGGTGGTTCAGCAGGCGCGTGATCTCGGCGAACATCACGCGGATGTACTGCGCGCGGATCGGCACGTCGACGCCGAGCAGCTTCTCGATCGCGAGGCAGTAGGCGTGCTCGTTGGACATCATCGACACGTAGTCGAGGCGGTCCATGTAGGGCAGCGACTGGATGTAGGTCTTGCTCTCCGCGAGCTTTTCGGTCGCGCGGTGCAGCAGGCCGATGTGCGGGTCGGCGCGCTGGATCACCTCGCCGTCGAGCTCGAGCACGAGGCGCAGCACGCCGTGCGCGGCCGGGTGCTGCGGCCCGAAGTTCAGGGTGTAGTTCTTGATGTCGGCCATGTCAGTGGAGACCGCCGTAGTTGTCTTCGCGGATGATGCGCGGCGTGATCTCGCGCGGCTCGATCGTGACCGGCTGGTAGATCACCCGCTTCTGGTCGGCGTCGTAGCGCATCTCGACATGGCCCGAAGTCGGGAAATCCTTGCGGAACGGATGCCCGATGAAACCGTAGTCGGTCAGGATGCGCCGCAGGTCGAGGTGGCCGTCGAAGATGATGCCGTAGAGGTCGAAGGCTTCGCGCTCGAACCAGTTGACCGACGCCCACACCTCGCACAGCGACGCGACGACCGGTACGTCGTCGTCGGGGCAGAAAACCTTCAGGCGCACGCGCCAGTTCTTGCTGACCGACAGCAGGTGCGAGACGACGCAGAAGCGCGGGCCTTCCCACGGCTGATCCTTGTAGCTCGAGTAGTCGACGCCGCACAGGTCGACGTTCTGCTCGAACTTCAGGTCGGCGTGGTCGCGCAGCAGCAGCGCGGATTCGATGTAGTCGGCGGCCGAGACCGTGACGGTCAGTTCGCCGCGGTCTCGAACCAGTTTCTTCAGGCGCGCGCCGAGGATGGCCGTCAGCGCGGCTTCAAGGACGTCGAGTTTCATGCGCGCGCGATCGTGGTTTCGCGGCGGATCTTCGCCTGCAGTTGCAGCACGCCGTAGAGCAGCGCCTCGGCGGTCGGCGGGCAGCCGGGCACATACACGTCGACCGGCACGATGCGGTCGCAACCGCGCACGACCGAGTAGCTGTAGTGGTAGTAGCCGCCGCCGTTCGCGCACGAGCCCATCGACAGCACCCAGCGCGGCTCGGCCATCTGGTCGTAGACCTTGCGCAGCGCCGGCGCCATCTTGTTGCACAGCGTGCCGGCGACGATCATCAGATCGCTCTGCCGCGGGCTGGGCCGGAACAGCATGCCGAAGCGGTCGATGTCGTAGCGCGCCGCACCGGCGTGCATCATCTCGACCGCGCAGCACGCGAGGCCGAAGGTCATCGGCCACAGCGAGCCGGTCTTCGACCAGTTGATCAGGGTGTCGACACTCGTGGTGACGAAACCTTCCTTGAGAACGCCTTCAATGCCCATGTCGTGCTACTCCCAATCGAGAGCGCCCTTCTTCCATTCGTAGACGAAGCCGACCACGAGAATGCCGAGGAAAACCATCATGGCCCAGAAGCCCGCTGCGCCGATCTCGCGCAGCGACACCGCCCACGGGAAGAGGAACGCGATTTCGAGGTCGAACAGGATGAACAGGATCGCCACGAGGTAGTAGCGAACGTCGAACTTCATGCGCGCGTCTTCGAAGGCCTCGAAGCCACATTCGTACGGGGAATTCTTGGCCTTGTCCGGGCGGTTCGGGCCGAAGATGAAGCCGATCACCTGAGGTGCCACGCCCACTGCTGCACCGACGAGGATGAACAGGATGACGGGCAGGTAAGGTTCCAGATTCATGATCTTGGCAGGCCTCGAAGCCTGCTGGGGCTGGAGCGATTGAGCAGCCTGCACAGATGAGCGCGGGGCCTGAGAACTTCTGGTGCCGTCGGCGAGACTCGAACTCGCACAGCTTTCGCCACTACCCCCTCAAGATAGCGTGTCTACCAATTTCACCACGACGGCCTAGCAATAAAACTTCGCACGAACTGCGCCCGGATGGCATGAGGAATGGCTCCCCGGACAGCTGCGCATTCTAGCCTCAAAGACGCACGCTTTCAGCGCACGCGCTGCACTGCAGCAACGCCGCAGTGCCCGGCACGCAGGCGTCTTACTTGGTCGGCACAGCGCCTGCGCCCGAGGCGGTCGGCGCAGGTGCCGCAGGGACCGCTGCGGCAGAGGCTGCGGAGGTGGCCGCGGGGGCCGCGGCAGGCACTTGCGCCGCACCGGTGAGCGGGCCGCTGGCGGCCGGGGCGGTCACGCTCGGCTGGTCGAGCACGCTGCCCGACGCGGGGCGCGAGCGATCGTTCGAGAAGTACGCCAGCGCGAGCGTGCAGGCAAAGAAGATCGCGGCGCACACGGCCGTGGAACGCGACATGAAGTTCGCGCTGCCGGTCGCACCGAACAGGCTGCCCGAGGCACCGCTGCCGAACGATGCGCCCATGTCGGCGCCCTTGCCGTGCTGGATCAGCACGAGGCCGATCATCACCAGCGCTGCAAGAATCTGCAACGCCACCACCAGGTTCCATACCAAGTTCATTCTTCTGACTCCGGGAAAATCCAGGCCGCGTGCGGAATAAAAAAGCGATCGATGATCGATCGATCAGCCCGCAGCGCGGCAAATGGCGGCAAAGTCTGCCGCCTTCAATGAGGCACCGCCGATCAACCCGCCGTCGATATCGGGTTGGGCGAACAAGGTGGCGGCGTTGTCGGGCTTGACGCTGCCGCCATACAAAATCTTCATGTCGCCGGCGTGCTCGGTCGCGGCCTTCAGCTGCGCGCGCAGCAGCGCATGCACCGCCTGCGCCTGCTCCGGCGACGCAGTGCGGCCGGTGCCGATGGCCCAGACCGGCTCGTACGCGACGACGATCTGCGAGATGCAGTGGCCGAGCGTGTGAATCACCGCCGAGAGTTGGCGCTTCACGACCGCGTCGGTCTGGCCGGCCTCGCGCTCGGCGAGCGTCTCGCCGACGCAGACGATCGGCGTGAGGCGATGCGCGAGCGCGGCCTTGGCCTTGTCGGCGACGAGCTGGTCGCTCTCACCGTGCATTGCGCGGCGCTCCGAGTGCCCATTGAGCACGAAGCGGCAGCCAAACTCGGCCAGCATCGCGGCCGACACTTCGCCGGTGTAGGCACCCGACTCGAACGCCGAACAATCCTGCGCCCCCCAGGCGATGCCGTCGCCCTGCAGCGACAAAGCCACGTCGGCCAGATACGGCATCGGTGCGCACACCGCGACCTCGGCCACCCACGGGCCTGCGGCCTTCAGCGCCGCCAACAGCTCGGCGTTCGCCGCGCGGCCGCCGTTCATCTTCCAGTTGCCGACGACGAGTTGGCGACGCATGGCTTGACCCTCCGGTTCGGTGATGCGGGTCACCATGTCAGCACCAGCTTGCCGATGTGCTGATTCGACTCCATCAGTGCATGCGCGTCGGCCGCCTGCGCGGCAGGGAACACCTGGTAGATGACCGGCTTGATGCGCGCCGATTCGATCCACGGCCAGACCGTCGTCTTCAACGCCTGCGCGATCGCCGCCTTGAACGCCACCGGCCGCGGCCGCAGCGTCGAGCCGGTGATCGTCAGGCGCCGGCGCAGCACCAGACCGGCGTCGATCTGCGCGTCGACACCGCCCTGCACCGCGATGATCACGATGCGGCCTTCTTCGGCCAGGCACTTGATCTCGCGCGCGACGTAGGCCCCCGCGACCATGTCGAGGATCACGTCGACGCCGCGGCCGCCGGTGAGGCGCTTGACCTCGGCCTCGAAGTCATCGGTCTTGTAGTTGATCGCGTGGTCGGCACCGAGCCCGACGCAGGCCGCGCACTTGTCGTCGCTGCCGGCGGTCGCGATCACGGTCGCGCCCGCGGCCTTCGCCATCTGGATCGCGGTGACGCCGATGCCGCTGGTGCCACCCTGGATCAGCAGGGTTTCGCCGGCCGACAGACGCGCGCGATCGAACACGTTCGACCAGACGGTGAAGAAGGTTTCGGGCAGGCTCGCCGCTTCGATGTCGCTCAGGCCGGCCGGCACCGGCAGGCACTGGCCGACCGGCGCGACGCACAGCTGCGCGTAGCCGCCACCGGCGACCAGCGCACAGACGCGGTCGCCGAGCTTGAAGCCGGCCGCGGCCATCGCCTGCGCGTCGCCACTCTCGATCACGCCCGCGACCTCCAGCCCCGGCAGATCGGACGCGCCCGGCGGCACCGGGTAGTGGCCCTTGCGTTGCAGCACGTCGGGCCGGTTCACACCGGCCGCGGCGACACGAATCAACACCTCGCCCGTGCCGGCGACCGGATCGGGCCGGTCGGCCAGGCACAGCACGTCGGGCTTGCCGTAGCCCGTGATCTCGATGGCTTTCATCGAGGGCCCCAGCCGACGCCGGGCCGCCCCAAGGCGGCTGAGCGCCCCCTTGGGGGGCAGGAACGAAGTGACGTGGGGGCCAATCCGGTTACTCCTGGTGAGCGGGCTGCGCCGGTTGCGCGTCGCGGTCAAGCAGTGCCTTCATCGACAGCTTGACGCGGCCCTTCTCGTCGGTCTCGAGCACCTTGACCCTGACGATCTGGCCTTCCTTCAGGTAGTCGGTGACCTTCTCGACGCGCTGGTGCGCGATCTGGCTGATATGCAGCAGGCCGTCCTTGCCGGGCAGCAGGTTCACGAGCGCACCGAAGTCCAGGATCTTCGTGATCGGGCCTTCGTAGACCTTGCCGATCTCGACTTCGGCGGTGATCTCGGCGATGCGCTTCTTCGCGTGCTCGGCCTTGTCGGCGTCATTCGACGCGATCGTGATCGTGCCGTCTTCACCGATGTCGATCGTGCAGCCGGTTTCTTCGGTCAGCGCACGGATGGTCGCGCCGCCCTTGCCGATCACGTCGCGGATCTTCTCCGGGTTGATCTTCATCGTGTACAGGCGCGGGGCGAACTGCGACACCTCGGTGTTCGCGCTGCCCATCGCCTCGACCATCTTGCCCAGGATGTGCAGACGCGCTTCCTTGGCCTGCGCCAGCGCGACCTGCATGATTTCCTTCGTGATGCCCTGGATCTTGATGTCCATCTGCAGCGCGGTCACGCCGGCGGTCGTGCCGGCCACCTTGAAGTCCATGTCGCCGAGGTGATCCTCGTCACCGAGGATGTCGGTCAGCACCGCGAAACGGTTGCCGTCCTTGATCAGGCCCATCGCGATGCCGGCGACGTGCGCCTTCAGCGGCACGCCGGCGTCCATCAGCGCGAGGCAACCGCCGCACACCGAAGCCATCGACGACGAGCCGTTCGACTCGGTGATCTCGGAAACGACACGCATCGAGTACGGGAAATCCGCCTTCGACGGCAGCACCGCGACCAGCGCGCGCTTGGCAAGGCGGCCGTGGCCGATTTCGCGGCGCTTCGGCGTGCCGACACGGCCGGTTTCGCCGGTCGCGAACGGGGGCATGTTGTAGTGCAGCATGAAGTGCTCGACGAACTCGCCGGCGAGTGCGTCGATCTTCTGCGCGTCGCGGTCGGTGCCCAGCGTCGCGGCGACCAGCGCCTGCGTCTCGCCGCGGGTGAACAGCGCCGAGCCGTGGACGCGCGGCAGCACGCCGTTGCGGATCTCGATCTGGCGCACCGTGCGGGTGTCGCGGCCGTCGATGCGGGGCTCGCCGGCCAGGATCTGGCTGCGCACGATGCGGGCTTCGATGTCGAACAGCACGTTGTCGAGCGCGACCTTGTCGAAGGCCACGCCCTCGCCTTGCAGCGAGGCCACGGTCGCGGCCGTCACGGCGCGGGTGGCCTGGGTGCGGGCCTGCTTCGAGCGGATCTGGTAGGCCTCGCGCAGCGGGCCTTCGGCGAGCGCGACGACCTTGGCGATGAAGGGTTCGTCCTTGGGCGCGGCAACCCAGTCCCAGGCCGGCTTGCCGGCGTCACGCACGAGTTCGTGGATGGCGTTGATCGCGATGTTGCCCTGCTCGTGGCCGAACACGACACCACCGAGCATGATCTCTTCGCTGAGCTGCTGGGCTTCGGATTCGACCATCAGCACGGCGGCTTCGGTGCCGGCGACGACCAGGTCCATCTGCGACGACAGCAGCTGCGTCTTGCCCGGGTTCAGCACGTATTCGCCGTTGATGTAGCCGACGCGCGCAGCGCCGATCGGGCCGTTGAACGGGATGCCGGAGATCGCCAGCGCGGCCGACGAGCCGATCAGCGCGGCGATGTCGGCCGAGACTTCGGGGTTCAGCGATAGCACGTGGATCACGACCTGGACTTCGTTGTAGAAGCCTTCGGGAAACAGCGGACGCAGCGGGCGGTCGATCAGGCGCGAGGTCAGCGTCTCGAGCTCGCTCGGACGGCCTTCGCGCTTGAAGAAGCTGCCCGGGATCTTGCCGGCGGCATAGGTCTTCTCGATGTAGTCGACGGTCAGCGGGAAGAAATCCTGGCCCGGCTTCGGGTTCTTGGCCGCGACCACGGTCGCGAGCACCACGGTGTCTTCGATGTTGACGATGACGGCACCGCCCGCTTGGCGGGAAATCTCACCGGTTTCGAGAACGACGGTGTGCTGACCCCATTGGAAGGTCTTGGTGACTTTGTTGAACATGCTCATGCGTGTCTCTCCGGTTGTTGTGGGGCACCTTCAGGGTGGCGCCGGCCGAACCCGGAACTCACGACAGAGGGGCGGGATGCCATTCCAAGGGTGCTCCTGTTCGGGAACATCGGTGGAATGACACAGCAGCGCCGCGCTGACTGGGTTCCAAAAACGTCATTTCAAAAACGAAGAGCCTGTGCTGGCGAATTCCAGACAGGCTCTCTTGCTCGGTGGCCGATTACTTGCGCAGACCCAGCTTCTGGATCAGCGCGGTGTAGCGTTCGGCGTCGCGGTCTTTCAGGTAAGCCAGCAGGCTCTTGCGCTGATTGACCATCTTCAGCAGACCACGGCGACCATGGTGGTCTTTCATGTGGGTCTTGAAGTGCGGCGTCAGGTCGTTGATGCGGGCCGTCAGGATCGCGACCTGGACTTCCGGCGATCCGGTGTCGTTGGCGCTGCGGGCATTGGCCGCGACGATCTCGGCCTTGTTGATGGTGGCGTTGGACATTTCTCGTTTCCAGTTGAATGAAACCGAGCCATCCTGCCGCCAACGGCGCATTTGAGGAATGTCACGGTTTCGGTAACGCCCCTGGGCTTGGCGGCCTGGGGCTCCACTTGCGCACACCGGTGAAACCGACCAGTGGCGTGCCTTTGTTCCGCTCGTTCGAGCAGAACTTGCGGATTATAGACTGAGAAACCGCCGCAGGCGCTCGACACCCGCGGTCAGCCGCGCCGGGTCGCGCGAGGCAAAGCACCAGCGCAGCCAGCCCTCGCCTTCGGGGCCGAACGCGACGCCGGGTGCCAGCCCGAGCCCGGCCTCGGTGACGAGCCGCTTCGCCAGCGCGAGCGAGTCGTCCTGGCCGTCAAGGCGGAAGAACGCGTACATGCCGCCGCGCGGCGTCGCGACCGACAGGCCCGGCAGCGCCGCGAGCTGCGGCAACAAGGTGTCGCGGCAGTCCCGAAGACGCCCGACCAGCGCGGGCACGAAGTCGGCCGCGCCTTCGAGCGCGGCCAGCCCGGCGCGCTGCACGAAGGTCGGCGCGCACGAGGTGTTGAACTCGATGAGCTTGCCGAGCGCCTCCGTCAGCGTCGGCGGCAGCACGAGCCAGCCGAGACGCCAGCCGGTCATCAGGAAGCTCTTCGAAAAGCTGTGTGCGACCACCAGGCGGTCGTCCGGCTCGGCCACGTCGAGAAAGCTCGGCGCGCAGTGGCCCTCGAAAAAGACGCGCTCGTAGACCTCGTCCGCGACGATCCAGGTGCCGGTGCGGCGGCAGTGCGCGAGGATGGTCTGCTGCTCTGCCCGGGTCAGTGTCCAGCCGGTCGGGTTGTTCGGCGCATTCAGCAGCAGCACCGTGGTCGCCGGCGTGACGGCGGCCAGCAGCCCGTCCATGTCGAGCTGCCAGGCGCCAGCTCTCGCGACCAGCGACACGCGCTTGACGCTCGCGCCCAGGATGACCGGCTGCGCGGTCAGGTTGGGCCACAGCGGCACGACCGCGACCACCTCGTCACCCGGCCCGGCGAGCGCCTGGGTCGCCAGCATCAGTGCGTTCACGCCCGAGGAGGTCACGGCGATGCGGTCCGCGGTGACCGGCCGGTGCAGCCCGCTGACGTAGGCGGCCAGCGCCTCGCGCAGCTCGGGCAGCCCGAGGTTGTGCGCGTAGAAGGTCTCGCCGTCGTTCAGCGAGCGCACCGCGGCCTCGCGGATGAACGCCGGCGTGGGCTCGTCGCTCTCGCCGAACCAGAACGGCAGCACATCGGCGCGACCGAGCGCAGCGTTGGCGACTTCGCGGATCTTCGAACCGGGCAGTTGGGCGATGGCCTGTCTCACAGGGATTCCTTTCGAGGGCGGTCCATTTTGCAACGCGGCGCCTGTTCGGTGAGCCGCGGCTCGACATAGCGCACGGTCTTGAAGCCGTAGCCCGAGCCTTCGTTGTCATGCAACACGCCCGGCGCCCCGACCCGCTCCATCACGCTGACGTACAGCGGCTGGATGAACTGGTGGTCGGCCGCGCGCATCCAGCCCTGATGGAAGCCACCCAGCGTGCGCGGATCCAGCGTCATGCCCTCGAGCGCCCGCGCGACGGCCACCGCATCGGTGCTGCGCGCCTGCTCCATCGCGGCGACCAGCATCTCGATCATCACCTGCATGCGCGCGTGCACATAGTCGTCCTGCGGCTTCGGAAAGCGTTCGCGAAAGCTCGCGTAGAAGCGCTCGGATGCCGGCGTGCCGACGTTCGGGTGCCACTCCGCGACCGCCAGCACCCGGCCGACACCGGCCTCGCCGATCGCAGCCGGCGCGCCGAGCGCGTTGCCGTAGAAGGTGTAGAAGCTCGCGTCGACGCCGACCTCGCGTGCGGCCTTGATCAACAGCGTGAGGTCGTTGCCCCAATTGCCGGTCAGCACGGCCTGCGCGCCGCTGGCCTTGATCTTCGCGGCGTAGGGCAGAAAGTCTTTCACGCGCCCGAGCGGGTGCAGTTCGTCGCCGACGATCTGGATGTCCGGGCGCTTCGCGGCGAGGCTGGCGCGCGCCTCACGCAACACCTGCTGGCCGAAGCTGTAGTCCTGTCCGATCAGATAGACCTTCTTGACGCTGGCGTCGTCGCGCAGCACATCGGTCAGCGCGGCCAGGCGCATGTCGGCATGCGCGTCGAAGCGGAAGTGCCAGAAGCTGCATTTCTCGTTCGTCAGCGCCGGGTCCACGGCCGAGTAGTTCAGGAAGAGCGCGCGCCGGGTCGGCTCACGCTCGTTGTGCTTGTTCAGCGCGTCGATCAACACCGCGGCGGCGGCCGAGCTGTTGCCCTGCATCACGACGCTGACCGGCTTGTCGAGCGCGGCCTTCAGCATCGCCAGGGTCTCCTCGCTGTTGCCCTTGCTGTCGAAGCGCAGCAACTCCAGCGGCCGCGCGCCACCGGGCAGTTGCACGCCACCGCGCGCATTGACGCGCTCGACCGCGAGCAGCAAATTTCGGTGCACCGCCTCACCGGCGTTCGCGAAGCTGCCGGACAGGCCGTCGATCATCGCGATGGACACCGGCTCGGCGGCCGGCGCGCCGGTCGAGCAAAGGGTCGCGGCCAGACCGCACGCGGCCAAGAATCGTTTGAGCATCGGCAATTTCAAGTCCCTTGAAAACAAAAATGCCGCTCCAAATTCAGCGGCATGGTTGCTGCACGGTGCAGCGACGTGGACTGTATCCCAGGAGCTCACCATGTTTGTTCTTCCCCTTGCCCGCCCCAC